>Ga0155444_151_pt3 | contig 12487 bp, 12 predicted proteins | sample RifCSPhighO2_02_FD_111892 | JGI IMG/M metagenome (GOLD analysis project Ga0155444, IMG submission 111892) | Candidatus Magasanikbacteria bacterium RIFCSPHIGHO2_02_FULL_47_14
TTTTGACTCTTTGGAAGACAAAAAGGTCACTGTTCGTGATCGTGATACAATGATACAGGAGCGTATTGACATTACTGATGTCAGCGCATACATCATGGAAAAAATGTCTTAAGTAACCCGCTTTACCCTATGCAATATCACTCATACTCGCTTCAAAATGGTGCTCGTGTCCTTCTCGTTCCTCAAAAAGATGTAAAATCCGCCACTGTTTTGATTATGTATCCGGTGGGATCGCGGTATGAGTCAGATGCATTGCAGGGAGTTTCACACTACGTCGAGCACATGATGTTTAAGGGAACAAAGAAGAGAAAAAATACGTTGATTCTTACTCGCGAGATTGACCGGCTTGGCGCGGAGTACAATGCCTTTACCAGTAAAGAATACACAGGCTATTATATCAAAACCGAAAGTGGATATCTGAATGTTTCTTTGGATATTTTGTCTGACATGTTATTCAACTCTGTGTTTGATCCTGCAGAGATGGAGCGTGAAAAGGGTCCGATTGTCGAAGAGTTGAAGATGTACCGAGATAACCCGGTTATGAACATTGACAATGTGTTTGAAAATTTGCTCTACGCCCCGTCTTCATTAGGGCGAGAGATCGGAGGAACTGACAAACACGTGCTCGGTTATAAACGACCCAATGTTCTGCAATACCGTGACCGTTATTACGACGTCAGTAACATGACGATTGTTGTTGCAGGTGCCATGCCGGAAAATATACGAGAGATGATACAAAAGTTTTTTGGTCAACAAAAAAAGAAAAAGAAAGCACAGTCTGCATTTAAATCCTATAAGTTTGGATCTGAGGCAAAGAGAGAGCGTCTTTGTGTTCTTCACAAACAGACCGACCAGGCACAGATGATGCTTGGTTTTCCGGCTTTTGACTACAATGCAAAGCAGAACGTTCCTCTGGCTGTATTAAATACAATATTGGGCGGTTCTTTCAGCTCACGCCTTTTCATTCGTATTCGTGAGCGACTTGGCCTGGCATACGTGATTCGCAGCGGTCAGGAAAACTTTCGGGACATCGGGCATAGCTTTGTCCGTGCCGGCCTTGATGCTAAAAATTTGAATAAGGCTATTGCCGCGATACTCCATGAGATTTCAAAGGTGGTTAAGTCCAGTGTTACGAAGCAAGAGCTGGCTGATGCAAAAACACACATGCGTGGTGGGCTTATGCTGTCTTTGGAAGATTCCAGTGCACAGGCCAATTGGTTCGCCAAAGAAGCGCTGTTTTATCGCTCTATTCAAACACCAGATGAGTATCTGAATCGAATAGATAAAGTAACCCGTGAAGACATACAAAAGATTGCCAAGCAGGTGTTTAATCCAGATAAACTCCGTATTGCGGTCATTGGTGATATCAAACCGGAGTCAATTCATTTTTGATTGACTTATATGAAATATATTTTTGCCAACTGGAAGATGTATATTACGGCTGAGGAAAGCCGTAAACTTGCCCATGAAGTTGCTACATGTTCTTTCGACCCCCAAGCACTGTCTCTAGCGATTTTTCCATCGATGATCGTTCTTTCAGAGATAGAGCGTCTTTTTGAGGGGAGCGGTGTAGCTGTTGGCGCTCAAAATGTTGCCTGGAGCCATCAAGGGGCCTACACAGGGGCTGTGTCTGCATTTCTCTGTAAAGAGGCGGGGTGTCGTTATGCACTTGTCGGACATTCAGAACGCCGCTATATTTTCGGAGAAAACCACGAAGATGTTCGTAAAAAAATAGAAGCATGTTTTGATGTTGGATTGACACCGGTCCTCTGCATCGGTGAAACAAAGGAGGACATGGAAGAAAAAAAACGCGAATATCGTCTCAAAAAACAGCTGATGAGCGCCCTGGAAGGTCTCTCTGTTCCGAAGTCAGGTTTTATAGTTGCATACGAACCTGTCTGGGCCATTGCGCAAAGCGGTATTGGGACTCCGTGTACTCCAGCAGAGGCTGAATCTGTACATCAGTGGATTAAAGCCGAACTTGCCCAGTACACAACCGATGCTGTTCCTGTATTGTATGGGGGTAGTGTTGACACCAATAACGTGGTATCATATCTGACGCGTTCAACAATCGATGGAGTTTTGGTGGGGAGCGCCTCGACAAGAGCCGAGTCATTCCTTCCGCTTTTGAAAGCAGCAACTGCTCTTCAGATCAATTCCTGATATGTATAACATTCTTGCTTTTTTACTTATCGCACTATCTCTATTGGTTATTTTGGTTGTCATTATCAGAAAGTTTCCACAACTTGCACTGATAGATGTCGAAAGTTTGCCTGAGGTGAAAGAAGAAAAAAAGAAGGACGAGTATCTTTTGAAAAAATTTGAGCAGAAAAAGAAAATGAAAGGGATGGGCAAACAATCGTTTGTCTCGTTTATCACGTGGTTTAAACGTCTCCAACTCAAGTTTCGCATGTATGTTGGATTTATTGAACGTCAGGTATTGACGCATGCACAGCGTAAACGCATGCCACAGACTCCGGAAGAGTTTGACCAGACCATGGCAGAGGTTAAAAAGTTACTGAATGAGGCTCAGCAGGCGAGCGAACAGGATAAACTTGATATTGCAGAGAGTAAGTACATCGCCATTATTCGTCTCGATGCCAGGAATATTGAGGCATATCGAGGACTGGGGGATGTCTACTTTCGTCAGGGACAGTTGGAAGAAGCCGCGCAGACGTGTCAATTTTTGCTTCACATTGACAAAAAAGATGACGCCGCACATATTCAAATGGCAAAAATCGCTGAAGCACAAGGTGACATCGACGAAGCAATCTCACATTATCAACAGGCGATCTTGTTGAATGATAATATAGCGACCCGCTTTGCCAAGCTAGCCAGTTTGCTCAAGGAAGGGGGTCAACACGAGGGCGCACTTGAGTCGATTCAGCAGGCGGTGGAGCTTGAGCCGGAAAATCCAAAATATCTTGACAATTTGGTTGAACTTGCTATACTTGTCTCCGACAAAAAACTTGCAGAACAGGGTTTTCAGCAGCTTCGCATGGTGAATCCGGAGAATCAAAAGCTCGATCTTCTTCGTGAAAAGATAGAGAAAATTGAGAGTGTGAGCACTCCATAGGCCACCCTAGCTCAGCTGGTAGAGCAACGGTTTTGTAAACCGTAGGTCGCGAGTTCGAACCTCGCGGGTGGCTCGGTTTCGTTCAATTTTGGGCAGGTTCCAGAGCGGTCAAATGGGCTTGACTGTAAATCAAGTGGCTCCGCCTTCGCAGGTTCGAATCCTGCCCTGCCCACCACGAAAAATCCCCCGATCAACGGGGGATTTTAGTTGCCATAAGCCACTCTTTTAGAGGCTTGTTTCCGGTGCTAAAAGTAAGGTATACTAGATTCAATATGAGCAAGAGAATGCTTTTTTTTGCACAGATTGGTTTACTCTTTTTTCTGGGCCAAATTGTTTTGCCTGTTTTTGCTGCAACAAGTGACGTGGGTAGCTTGAACGAACAAAAACTGCAGAAACAAAAGGAAATCGAACGCCTTGAGAAGAGTATCGAAGAGTACAAAAAGAAAATAAATCAAAAAAGACTTGAAGCGGTCTCTCTTTCGAATCAGCTGAGCATCTTGGATAATACCAGAGCGCAAATTGAGCTTGATGTTCAGGCAACACAGGACAAACTGGATATTATCGAACTTGAGAGAGAAACACTTGAGACAGGTATAGCCCAAAAAGAAGAAGTCTTGACCCGTGAAAGGGCGATGATTGGTGAACTGCTTCGCACGGTGTACTATCTGAGTGACAAAAATTATTTGGAGATTGCGGCGTCAGAAGAAAGTTTTTCCGAGGCCTATAATAATATTCAGTATACGAGAAAGGTGCAAAAGGACTTGGGGGAGAATGTTCGTGCCATTCGCGCAATTAAAGAGGACCTGGAAAAAAAGAAAGACCAAGTGAAGGAGCAGGAAACGTTATATACTGAAGTAGCCAAAGAGTTAGAGGAAAAGCAACTACAACTTCAGAGTCAGGCTGATGCAAAACAGCAACTTTTGGCACAGACGCAGTCATCCGAATTAACCTACAAGACCTTGTTGTCACAGTTAAAGTCCCAATATCAACAAATTGAAAATGAGATTTCCGGTATTGAACGTCAAATTCGTACAAAGTTAGAAGAGCAAGATAAGTTGTCTCAGATTGACGACAGTCAGGGTACCGTTCTTTCTTGGCCAACCCAGAGCAGATACATAACCGCTCGGTTTCATGATCCATCGTATCCATTCCGAAATGTTTTTGAGCACAGTGGGATCGATATTCGCGCTGCACACGGGACGCCATTACATGCTGCCGCATCAGGGTATATTGCTCGTGCAAAGTATTGTGGGGTCGCATCATGCTACTCCTACGTGCTCATTGTACATAGCGAGGGTGTCTCTTCTCTCTACGGACACTTAAGTGGTATCAATGTTAAGGAAGACCAGTTTGTTACAAGAGGTGACATTATCGGGTATTCAGGCGGAACACCGGGCACGGCCGGAGCAGGGCCGTTTGTCACAGGTCCACATCTTCACTTTGAGGTTCGTAAAAATGGTATACCGGTAAATCCACTCGGGTTTCTCATTAAAGACTACTAGTTTTGCTGCGTTTCTAAGTCAGTTTTTTTATGTCACGAGGTCCGGAACAATTCATTCGTCCACGAGCTGTCCAAACAGAGGTTTGGGATAGGCAGTTAGAGGCGTTAGAAAGAGAAAGAGAGGGGATAGAAGAACACCGTCTGGAGGCGCATAGAATGGTGACAGACCTTCTTACTGAACAAGCACGCATCCTGGTCCTTGATTTTTCACAAGGGAGCAGCGGATTGGATAGGTTAAAAGATGCCAGAATGCGTGACGCGGTTCGAGAGCGGCAAGCTGACGGTGTCATGGAAAGTCACGCGGATCTTTTTCGCGCTGCACTTGGTTTCGATCCAGGAGATTCGCGTATCGACATCTGGAAGGTGTACGAGGACCCAGAGCGAACAGGCATACCATATCCCGACGTTTGGTTTGCGACCGGTGGTCCGGCAATGCCTTCTGAACTTCATCCGGGAAATGAGACTGAGAACACTTCTTGGTTAGAGCGGGCGGTCAGTGCAATGAAAGAATTGGAAAAAGCAAAAGTTCCCGGTATGGCTGTCTGTCTCGGACACCAGTTATGGGAACACAGTCAGGGAGCCAATGTTGGCAAAAGACATCCACAAAGAGAATTTGGCACAGTCCGCTTGCAAGGAACGCCGTTTGCACAAGAACTTCAACTTCTCGTGGGTATTTTGGATGATCAGGGCGGTGTAGAAATTTCCGCAAGCCATAGTGAAGCGGTCATAACCCCGCCGCAGGGGAGAAATATGGAAGTTATTGCTTTAAACAGATATAGTGACTACCAGGGTGCGATCCACGGATTAGGTCCTGCGGAACGCCCGGTTCGGGAGGCTGTAGAGGAAGATGAGTTTGTCCTATCCATTCAAAATCATCCGGAGGTCATGGCAATTTTTCTGGCTGCCTTGCGCGAGTTGCGTGCCCCTGCCATGCGTAAAGAGGGGTTAAAACCGGAAGAGATGATATTTCACCAAACGCCTGAGGCCAGAAAGCTATTTCTTCGTTTTCTTGAGGTTGCCGCCCGAAGGATGAATAAACGTACGTAATATGATCTCACAACAAGACACACTGTTATTTTATCAACTCCTCGATGTCTCAACTGTATTTCCTGAACAGGCATCAAAGCAGCTGATAAAAACCGCGGTAGAAAAACAAGCGCTTCCTGAGGTGGATTTTTATTATCTTCTTGATGTTTTCAAGACAGAGCAAAATATGCACTATTTGGTAGACAAAAAAGCAAATGAAATGCTCAAGGCTTTAGAACAGAAAGCTTCCGCTGCAATATGAAACACCGACGCATAGGTCTGGAGTATGAGTTTCTTGCTGTTCAACTTGCGAGTGGCCAGGCAGTGACCCGCGAGATCATGAAAAAGATTTGGGTTGGGTGGTCAAAGGAAAAGCATGTAACGCTTTCGGTTGACGATGCGACACACCAACCTGTAGGTGTTTATTATTGTCAAGCTGATGGGCAGCAGGTATATATAAACACTGATGCGGGAATCAGTATTGTTGAGTTTGGATTTTTACCATTTGACACTTTGGCTGAGTGTGAAGCAAACATGCACCAGATCATGACTGAGTTTTTGAATGTTGCCAAACGTTTTGACGTTGGCTTGCTCGCCTATGGTATACAACCCAAAACGCCGTGGTACTTTCCTGACATGCGAACAGAGAAGATATGGTATCGCGGGTTTTTTCGGTTTCCATACATGGCCGCGAGGCACACCATGTTTACAAACATCGCTGCAAACCAACCTTGTATTGACGTTACACAGGAAGAGTCCCTGCGAGTAATAAATATGTTCAATGCCCTGGGGGGCGTTTTTATTGCTTTGTTTGCCAATACCGGAGTGGGCGAGTGGCGAATACAGGAACATCATGAAGAACGAGAGTGGCGCTGGAATCAATGGCTCAATGCAGAACCCCTCGAAAACCCAATAGCGGGTATTCCACCGCGACCGTTTGGATCTTTAAAAGAGTACTTGGCGTATAACTGGTCGATTCCTACACGTGCAGTGCACCGACCGGGCACACTCCACAGTCTTGAAGACGTACCTTTAATACGGGATTTTTTAAGAAAAAAAGAGTGGAAGACAATGGATCTTGCTGCTGCAAGCCCGAGCGTCGTATCACCAGAGATGCAAGATGTTAACGCTCTGACCATGTATATATGGATACAGGCACGTCTCAAGATTTTTTTCGACACGGCGCAACCACTGGGTGGGTTATTGGAAGCGTTTGATACAGGAAGAGTTGATGAATATGCGTCGAAACACCTTGAAAAGGTCTACGTTGAAACACGAAACATTGCTTGTCAGCCGTGGAACGAAATTATGGCAGCGCCGGCTTTTTTGCTCGGTTTAATCGAGAATATCGAAGCTGTAGAAGAAGTGGTGAAAGAAAAATCTTGGAAAGATTGGATTGAACTGAGGGAACAAACCATTACGCAAAGCATGGAGGTTCCGGGTGTTACAGATTTTATTTCAAAATGCTTATCTATTTCTGCAAATGGTTTACAAAAAAGAGGTCTTGGTGAGGAAAAATATCTTCAGCCTTTATATCTTAGATTAGAGAAAAAAGAATCTCCTGCAATACGAACACGAAACTTGTTCAAGGAAGAGGGGATAGAGGCGGTTCTTTACAAACATCTGATTCCATTGAGCACGTAGTATATGAGCAAAGAAGAGAGTATTGAAGTGATTAAAGATATTCTCAATGTCGGTCTCTTCCCAGAATATTTTTCCGCTCATCTCAACACAATTTTGGATACCAAAGACGTCTCCGACTCTTTTCTTGTCGAGACAATAGCAGAACTAAAGCATCAACAAGAGCTGGTCATGTTCTATGCGCATACCTGAGGCGACAACTCAATTTGCTAACTTCACACAACGTCGAGTTGGCCTTGAGTTTGAAAACCCGTTGGTACATGAAGATGGCTCACCTGTGACAGCTGGCGTTATTCAAGAGATGTACACTCGATTAAAGCAAAAAAATTATCTGGGCGAAGTAGAAAAACTTTCCGGGAATGTACTATACGTAGAAAAACCCATCGGTCAGGGTATTGTTAATGTGAGCACAGATTGTGCATGGTCAAGTGTTGAACTCGCCTTGCCCCCGGCTGATACCCTTGGTGAAGCAGAAACTGTGTATTTGCAAGTACGCGACGAGGTGCTCGGCTCGCTTCCTCGTCAGTTACGTTGGCTTGCTCTCGGCACTGTACCGGGCAAGTTCAGTCCTGATCCCATCTATAAAACAACAAAACCAATTTATCGTCTGGTCCCGGATGAGTACTACCACAATATTTTTTTGGCTTTAAATGCGCACCAAGTTGGCATCAGTGTGCGTCTGAACGAAGCCACAACGCTTATCAACGAACTGACAAAGGTAAGCGGATTGGTGGTTGCACTATGCGCCAACTCTTCAATTCAAAATTTTTCTGTATTGCCATGGGAAGAGTGGCGCTTGGTTGCATGGAAGTTTCTTCTTTTGACAAATAAACAGGGGACGAGTCAGCTGGCGGGTTTCCCGGATAAGCCATTTTTGTCCGTTGCAGACTACTATTCTTACTTTTGGAGGATAAAGGCCACACCCTTTGCAGCACCAGTCCGTGATGGCGCGTTTATCTCAGTACCACCTATTTCGTGGTTTGAATACTTTCAAAAGACGTCGTGTGAGGGGCAAGATCTTCAGGGAAATAAACAAACTTTATATCCGCTGCCACAAGACCTGAACGTTGCGGGTATAACTCACTGGCCGTTTGCAAAGCTCCATATTGTCTTCGACCCTGAGAAGATAGTGTTAGCTGATTTTTTTGACTCGCTGCAAAGCAACAGTTTGGAAGACTACCTCGTGGATCGATATACAAACATGTATATCGAATTTCGTCCAATTGCGGCCGCACCAAAAGGAGAGGAGCTGGCAATGCCTGCCCTGATGCTTGGTTTAGCAGAAAATGTAGAAGAGTTACAGAATTTTACCAGCGCATACACATGGGAGGAATGGAAAAACCTTGTTGACCATGCAGCGGTCGCAGGTATGAATGCACGGCTCGGTAAAAATCCGTGTTATGAACTACTAAAACCCCTTATTGACATTGCATTTCGAGGTCTTAGAAAAAGAAACTGCAAAGAAGAAAACTATCTTGTACCTTTGTATGATCGGATTGAGAAGAAGGAAAGTCCGGCCATGGTAGTAAATAAAATTTTGGAACGGCAGGGGAGAGAGGCATTTTTAAACGCAATTACGTATGATAGACCATAAAAACGTTATCTTTTACGACACAGAATTTAGTGACTTGAATATAAGAACTGGCGAGTTGCTTTCGATCGGTCTGGTTTCTTATTCTGGTGATGAACTTTATATTGAGCTTCCGTATAACAATCCTGTTCACCCGTGGGTTGAGGAGCATGTTTTGCCGTATTTGAATGGTAAGCAAGTGGATAAGCAAACGGCACGCACTGAGGTAACTTCATTTGTTCAAAAACATTCCCGCGGAGCAGAAAAACCCTATCTGGTGGCGTATGTAAACCAGTTTGACTCAATGTATTGGTATGATTTGTTTGAGTCGCCGACTGACCATCCGGTTTTTTGGATACCGATTGATTTTGCATCTATTTTGTTTGCACATGGATTTGAACCAAATTCCATGGGTAAAGAGTCATTTTTTGAGTTACTAAATATAGAGAAAGCCAAATTCACTGCGCATAATGCGTTAGAGGATGCACGGTTGTTGAGGGAGACCTATGTTCAGTTTTTTGAGTATATTCAAAGGTAGCGGGTATTTTACGCATAGTATACAGTGTCGCATAATATACATTGTGCGACTCCTATATATTCAGAACAGCATACGGAAGTACCCTATTCCCCACTATCTCTTGAAAATGCAACAGCATAATAACTGTAAAAACTTTAAATAACTAACTGGATATATGGAAACTCACTCAAATGAAGAACTGCGTAGCACAGTGAATCGTCTTACAATCGCTTTCTCAAAGTTCATTACCCTAGTAACTTGGATTCTCTGCGTACTCACATTTATGACAGGTCTTATGTTTTTCACTTTAGTCGGTATCATTTGGCCACAACTACCCAAAGTTTTTCTCTGGATAGGTGCTGCTATTGCAGCAGCCACTATCGTTTTTTTTGTAAATCGTTCCTTAGCAATCTTATTTCCTCTTTCACCTCAAGAATTGAGTAAAAAAGAAAGCAATAAGTGACAAACACCGCGATGAGAGTCCAAGGAATTAGCAATTCATAAGTGCACATAGATCTCGAAGTTAATAACTCTGAATTTATCCAGTTCCCCTCTTGCTTTTCCGCTGATTTTATGTTAGGGTATGCGTTGAACTGCTTTGCAGATCCCCTAGGTTACCATCATTGCTTGTCCACGAAACGTTTTTTGCAAGAATCCTTTCTCAAAGACTATCTGAGACAAGTGTGAGCAATCACACAAAGCCTTGGGTAGCTTTGAGGAAGGATTTTTTGTTTGTTCTCTCACAACACATCGTGGAATTTAATTATCGAGAGGAGGTGGTATATATAACCAAACCAGCTCGATATAACTATCGGTACCGACGCGCAGATAACGGTGAGATCACCACCAAGAAATACGCGGAAAACCATCCCAAAACGACGGTCAGAGAAAATGCTGGCAAAAAGAAAACTAAGTAGTATCAATACTTAGTTTTCAACAACTCTAATGCTTTTATTCATCCCACGATGTGTTGTGAGAGAGTAAGGACCCAAATGTCCTTTATTCTCTATTAGTGCCTCCGTAGCTTAACTGGATAGAGCGGCTGCCTTGTACGCAGAGCCAGATATCAGTTCAAGTCTGATCGGAGGTACTACTAGAGGATAAAAGGCACTTCAATTTTGGCACGCAACCTTAGCACGAAAATAAAAGAATGTCAATTCTTGTAATTGACTATGGGTTGCCAGGGTCTTGTGAGATCTTCATATAACCTTCCGGTGGTTTTTTGAAGCTATTTTTAGTCTTTGTTTAGCTAAAAATTTGATACTTACATCTTACCACATTTTTTTTACTTTGCCAACCTATTTCCTTATTGTTTTAAGTTTCCCACTTCCCTATTCTCTCTTCGCCAGTCAAACCTGCAATACGTTTTATCCTATTTCTACAATGGAGTCTTCCTTTTTCATATTCTTCCTCTGACGCCCGTAGGAGGTTTTTACTTTTACAATTTGGACAAGTTGTCTCTAGAGTGGGACTGTTCTCACAAGGCTGTACTCTTCATGACACGCGGAACAGGTCATTGGATACAGGGGCATAAATAAAATGATAATTCTTCAAGTTTTACTCATTTACCAATCTTGACACTTTCTCAATTTTCATGTATTATATAGGTGTGCTTGTGGGCGAAAGCCCCGTTCGGTCAATCCGCAAGGATCATAAACCGAAAAGCAAGCACACTAAAAAACCTCTCTCCTAAGAGAGATTTTTTATTTATCCTCTATCTCTGTGGTGCCTACAACACGATGGCCATTAAACATGGTCCAGTAAGGTATGACACTCCAAAAATGAAAGGAACCGTCCTCCCCTCCAATTCTACGTATTACAACTTTAATTCTTGTTTGGTTGGTAAAACTTGTAATTGCGCAAAAAGCAAACCACTCTACTAAACTAGTTTTTGTAAATCCATCTTTTTTTGCTTTGCCAACTTTACATATGCTTCTTCTATATTCCTGTACTGTGGTAGATTTTTCAACTATGTCTCTAGCTTTTTTGAGACAAAGAAATTTATTTCTTTGTACAGTTTTGCTTCTTTCTGACCGGCTGCCATCGTACCTCAGATGATGAAAACCCTCAGAATTAAAGGCGACGCTGTTTTTAAGAGCGGGACAATAAACGCTTTTTATCTTTTTATATTCAGTTTCCGTAAGAATTTTCAAACTTTCGAAGTCTTCGTAGACGTTCATAAAATAAAAAGAATCAAGTTGAAATAACCGGATAACTTTACCATATCCGGCCCACGCTGGTCTACCTTTTTTAATCCGTTCATCGCTCTTGGTAGACCTCAGTCGGGGCCAGCACTGTTTCGTGCTCCAGGCTCCCCTTCTGAGGAATCTGCAACAAAAAACCCAGCTGTATTCAAGCTGAGTTTTGCTTATCGGAGATTTATTTAGGACGTCGAAGTGGGATTGTGCGACACAATACTTATGCTATATACGCCTTATAACACAGCCGTGCATTGCCCTTGTCAGGTCCCAGTCGGCTTCTACCCTCTCCGCTTTACTGCCAATACAATCTATCCTGATATCGCACATCAATATACTGCAAATTCGTAGTTGAAGAAATTTTTTGCTTCAGCAAATACGTCAGGCGCTCAAACTGTGGACTTGTGTCTTGCGACAACTGGATACGCACCTCCCACCCCTCTTTGGTGATAATGCGGGCGTCGCCAAGTCCATTATCAATAACCAGGTAGGAAAACACAAGATCTGTTTCGCTGTCGATGGCTGTGAACCATTCAATGATGCGTTTTGCATATGTTGACTCAAGGACCTGTTCATTCACTGCACCTGTTTTGTCCATAGCCGTTTTGTCATATGCTACGGGAAAGTCCCCTACCTCTGCCTGCACTGACTGAGCGTGAGGTGTGTGGTACCTCTCGATTACCTTCTCCTCCTGAACTATCTCCCCACGTTCATTCGTGCTTGTCACAGTCTTTGTTATGGAAGTCCACTCATCCTCACCGACACGTCGTATCTGTTCAACAATACGTCCATCGAAGCCAAGATACGCATAATATGCGCCGTTATCATAGATGATAGTAGAGAGTTTCTCCTCAACTTCTATCTCAAGTGAGTGCGGAAACGTCTTGGTGACACGAATTGATAACAAGGAAAATCGATCTTTCAGGATATCCCGGATTTCTGTGACGTTGACGAGAAA
>Ga0155444_133_pt4 | contig 12365 bp, 7 predicted proteins | sample RifCSPhighO2_02_FD_111892 | JGI IMG/M metagenome (GOLD analysis project Ga0155444, IMG submission 111892) | Candidatus Magasanikbacteria bacterium RIFCSPHIGHO2_02_FULL_47_14
ACCGATGTTGGTAAGAGGGGCAGCTTGAACCCGGCGAAGGTGTGGAATTACCCGACTGCTGACATGATTGCCAAATACCAGCCGCTTTTGGCTTCGGCCTTGGCGTCTGACCCGGTCGAGTCGCCGACCGAGTACGAGTTGAAGCTTGTGATACCGCCGACATTGAGCGCGCGGCAAGCAATCTCTAACCTACTCTGGCTTTCTATTCAGCGGCATGGTGAACTTGGAAGTACGAATGAGGAGCAACTCTTCTACTTTCAGTTCGAGAAACTCTGGAAGGATCTTTTCGTGAAAGCTATCCAGAGGAGCGAGCCGGTTGAACACCTTCTGGAATGGATTGAGCGGGTGCGCAAGGCCTACAAAAACGGAGACACCAAAACCTGGACGCACCGCTACGGCAATGAGCGTCTGGAAAAGGGGAATGTTGGCGTCCGAGTCCTGGGTAGCGCGAGCCAGGTGGCTGTAGTGTCCACTCAGTGTGAAGCGTATTGGGGAGATCCGAATTTCTCACCCGCGTCGCACACGCCGATTCTCGCCTTCCTCGTAATGGTCTATCGGATCAACGTCCTCTACCCGGAACTCAAGCGGTATGGACTGGATACCAACCACTACTGGGTTGAGGACGAGGAAATCGGACAGCACTTTCCCCTCACTCTCGAGGAAGAAAGGACAGGCAACCTCGACCGAGTTCGTTCACTCATTCTGGCGAAGGCACCACCTGAAATCAAAAAGGCGCTGCGCGAACGGCTGAGCCGCGTCAGCTTGCCACGAATGAAGCGCGGACAGTACACGGCCTGCCGACTGCTCCGTTAGCCGCAACGGACAACGGTTCCTTCCCGGAACCCACATGAGTCATGCTTGCGCGACATACTCATGGTGACAACCCCACTTCGCGCAAATTACAAAGCAGCTTTTTTCAAAGGCTGTTTTGTTTTTACGACAGTTTTCGAAAATTTATTTCAAATGGATTTCTGTTTAATGGAATTTGCCTGCCCGCCGGCGGGTCGTAAAACATCCGAGTAATTTTCAGTATCCTGCACAAGAATTTGACCCGTATATTTTTTTGGACCATACTAGATATATGGGGACTTTTATATGATGCTGAGACCATTTATTTCACTTGCGATTATAGGGGCAGTATTTTTGGCCGGTGGTTTGTTTTTTTTTACAGCGCGCAACGAATTTTCACAAAAGACTACCTCAGCTCCGTCAAAAGCGGCATCAACTCCGTCTCCATTAGTCACGGAACCAACTTTTTCTCTTCCTCCAGAAGAAGATATTTATTTTGGCCAAGGATATAACGGTCAGTATACACTCACTGATGTGCAAACCGGTGAAACACAGGCGTTTCTTCCAGAAGGGTATACCATCGAAAATCAATATTCGTATAGTCAATTTCCAACATTTCTTATCTTAAGCAAAAACAATGATTTGTTTTCATATAACCTTCAAAACAAGACATTGAAAAGTGTTAAAACAGACCCGTCCGTTCAGTTTTTGAGATCAGACGAAGATGTACATCTTTATCCATCCATTACTGAAAAAGACAAGTTTTTTATTCATATTCATACGCACGATCCGCCGGCTATCGATGAAAGCGGCATGGGTCTACCGCCGGTTTTAAGCTCTCGGTCATACTTTTTCGATGCAACACAACACGCACTTGCGCAGGCCCCGGTTCTCTCTGACATCGATACCATGTGTGCGGAGTATGATTCAAAGAATAGCCGATTTTTTACCTGGCCATGCGGTGAGGGCATAGGCACGTCGCTTCCGTTAATTGCAGTTTCAATCGACATCGGAAAACACATAGAGGTTATTTCTTTGGAAGAATTCGGTTTGACTAAAGATGACGTGGGCGCTGTCGGCGTTCATAGGTCAAATGGTTTATTTTTTGCAACGGATAAAGGGGGGACGCCCAAAGTTGTCGTATTAAATCCTGACAAAGAAGTATCTGTAAAGGATACATACATAGTCAGTGAACAAGTCCGACCTCAGATTGACTATCCATATTCAGTTGGAATCTCTCCGGAAGCGCGCACCATTATTATCGGCGGCAGCAATAATCTCTTGCTCATGCGCTTTGACGAAAATAATAATATTTTCGAAAGCAAATCCCTGTCAGACCCGGAAGTGTATGCTAACTTTATTTTTACCTATAAAGGACGAATGTATTATCAGGGCAAAGACCAACTTCGAGTCATAAATTTGGCGACGTGGGAAGTTGAAAGATCTTTTTCTGGAAACAGAGGTGGGGAAGTGACATTATTTTCTCTTTAAAGACGGTTTTTATTTGATGAAAATGGCTTGTCTGAGCCGTTTTTGTTTTCTCGTTTTACTTGACAAAGTTCTTATTTTATGATAAGGTCTGCTGTTTCGTTCATTTACAATAGGTAGATCAGGCAAACTTCTACTTTTTTGGCTATTTTAAGCGAAATTAGCCAAGATAGTAGAAGTTTGCAATCTGTCGGGCGATTTTTTAATCCGCCCAATTTCTATTCTCGCGGTGGGGGAAGGCCTCCCGCACGCGACGTTCCAAACGCGGGAGGCCGCGTCACAGGAAGGGTTGAAAGATGAGAAGGCTCGGAGCATTCACCAAGGGGTTCGGGAACTTCTGGAGCGGGCTGTGGGCCCTGCGGGTTCACGGAGAGTCGCTCCTCAACAGCCGCGTGCGGCTCGAATTGGCCGTGTTCGGCCTCGCCCTCACCGGCTTCGTATTCGTCGAGTCGTGGGCGTGGAGCAAGGCCTGGGGCTGGAGCCTCGGCGGCATCGTCTTCCCCATCATCCTCGGCTTCATCTTCGGCCTCATGGCCGCGTTGTTCGACCGCTCAATCCAGGTGTCGGACACCCGAGGGAAGTCGAACGTGTCGGTGTTCGTCATCCGTGCTCTTCTGCTCCTCCTGATTGCGAAAGCCACCGCAGTGCCGGTCATCCTCGCGGTTCAGGAACCGGAGATCAACAATCGGCTCGAGCGCAAGGCCCTCGTCGCGCAGAACATCATGCGCGACAGGGCGTTGAAGGACGTCGACAAGCGGTTCGAGGCGCGGATCGCGGAGGTCGAGAAGCTGAAGACCACCGGCGGTACGGCCGCGGCTGACAAGGCCCAGGCCGACACCGACGGGTACAACGCCGACCGCGGCAAGTCGCGGGCGGACATCGTTAAGCGCCTCGACGAGAAGGAGAAGCAGATCGCCCAGGAGGCCGCCGGCACCGGCCCGTCCGGTCGCTACGGCGAAGGGCCGGCCGTCAAGGTGATGAAGGACCAGGCGGAACTCATCCGTCAGGAACTCGTGGCCTTCGACGCCGAGACCCAGAAGGAGGTCGCACGGCTCCAGGCGGAGCGCAACTCCAGCATCACGACGACCGCCACGGCTCTCGAGGCCAAGATCGACAGGCTCCGCAAGGAGCAGCAAGACGAGAAGAAGAAGGTCCGCGAAATGCCCCCCGAAGAGCTGGCCAAGGAGTACCTGGTCGAGCCTGGCGAGACCGAGTGGAGCACCGAGGACGACGGTCGCAAGCGCGAGCTCTCGAAGTATTGGGTGCACGACGACTGGAAGCCGGCTGACGGTTTCATGGCGCGATACCGCGAGCTCGAAGCGATCGAGGCCGAGGGTTGGAAGAAGATGCGGGAGTACTACAAGGCCGAAGGCATCGAGGAGCAGTGGTATGACATGCCTCCGGAGGTCTTCACCAGGAGGATGTGGGAGTTCGCCATGATGGCTCTCGCCCTGTTCCTGCTGATGCTCAAGATCCTCAGCTCGGAGGAGACACGCAACTACTTCCACTTCGGCAGCCAAGCGGCCAACGGAGAAGACCAGAAAGTCGTTCGCATGGCCGAGGTCATGGGATTTACCGATCCGGACTCCCGCAAGGCGCTCGGCTGGACGCCCAAGGTCCGCGGTCTGATGGGCGACCTCTTCCACGCGCGTCGCGCGTTGGTCGAGGAGCTGGCCAACTTTCAGGCCTACCTCATCATGCTCTGCCGGAGCCAGGAGAACAACCTCTGCCTCACCCGCGTCGCAATCGAGACCAAGTTGCGCGACAAGTGGGAAACCACCATCGCGAGGCTCATCTCGGACATGACCAAGGTCGAGGATCAGCTCAAGCTCGAAGGCATCCCCATCCCGGTATGGCCCGCGGATCTGAACGGCGGCCGCGACCCGCGCGGCTTGCGCGAGCCCTGGCGTCCGTCGGTCCGCGACCTCACGAACTTCGGCTGGGAAGACCCCACGGCCAAGCTTGAGGAGGGCCGTCACGCCCTGGCCCGCGTCAAAGACCTTCGTATCGAGATCGACGGCCTCGTCATCGGAATGGAGGGCGAGCTCGTCCGGACGATCGTCGACAACCCGGGCATGAGCGAGTTGGAACTGCGTCAGCGACTCGAGACCGCTCGACATGTCCAGTACCAGCGAGAAATCGCCCCTCGGATGCGCGACCTGCGTGATGCGGTTGCGACGGCGACGACGGTCGGCCTGTCGGTCCCCACCTGGGAACGCCGAGACGACGACGTGGTGCGCTCGTGGCGCCTCCCGGACACGACCACCCTGCGCGAGTATGGGTGGAGCCCGGCGCCGGCGATCCGCAGCCGCGCTCTGGCCACGGAAACGCCCCCGCCGCCCGACGACCCGGGCACGAACGGCCACCACACCCTGTCCCCGGACGAGCTCAACGCGCTCATCACCGCGCGCGCCGAGCAGATCTGGCGGAACGAGGGCCAGCCCGAGGGGCAGGCGGACCGGCACTGGCAGCAGGCCGCGGCGCAGATCAGCGCCGAGCAGGCCACCGCGGCGTCCACCAACTGACCCACCTCAAATCCACGTTCATTCCCATCTGACCCTCGGTCGCCACGGCGCCGGGACGGGTCGATATCGAAACCCCCGGCGCGTTCTGCGACCGGGGGTTCACTGTTTTAATAGGATTTTTTTTGTGTTGGGTATATACTAGATGAAATTTTTATATTTTACATATGGCGGCTCCAACCAAAGTAAAAGTTGTATTGCAAACAAGAATTCGGATAATGCTAGCTGTAATAACTTTGTTGGGCTTTATAGAAGTTGCTTTTGTTGCCTTTCCAGGGAATATTTCGAACATAAAGAAATCTTTTGTAAGTAAAACAGCAAATCAGGCTCCACAGGTGACTAGTCTCCAATATGATCCACTCACAAGTGATTTAATAGCGAGGACTGATGAATATTCAAAGTTGAGTTCAAAAAAGAAGAAGTTAATAGTGCCGCAACTAAAGGAAATTTCCCAACAAAGAAAGGAATTTTTGTCTTCTCTGCTAAAGACTGATCCAGCAATGGCCTCTAAATTTTTGTTATCAGAAAAACAACGTATAAAGATGCCCAAAAGCGTGCAATTACTCATGGAAAAACCAGTGAGTATATCCGGAGAGTTTGTGAGACTGCATGCAGAAGAATTTGATCCAGTGACTGAAGAGTTGATTGCAGATGAAGAAAAATATTTTATAAAACAAAAGAAGAGTCTGACCCCAGTATATTTTGCAGCAGAACCCCAGGGATTCAAAACGGGCGATCGTGTAAAAGGGAGCGGGATCAAATTGGGAAATGATATATTAATTTCTTCGCCACAAAATTTGAAAAAAAAGAAAATTAGTTTGGTGGATTATACCAAAAATTTGATTAACAAATTTATTCATACCGAAAAAGCGTTTGCCCACAGCGGCACAGAAAAAAAGACAGCTGTTATTTTAGTGAATTTCCAAAATGCCCCAGAAGAGCCGTACACTCCTGAACAGGCGCGCGCCGCAGTGTTTACAAACCCAGATTCGGTCAATGCTTTCTATAGAGAAAATTCTTTTGGTCACATGTCGCTTGTCGGCCATTTTGATGCTGAAAATGGCGATGTGTTTGGTTGGTATACTCTCCCTTACAATGTTGGTTGTGATGACAATCCGGCAATCTACGAAAATGAAATAGAGGCAGTGGCAGCGAGAAATGGGTATAACAGTTCGAATTACGATAATGTCATTATTGGACTTTCTACAGTGATACCAGGTTGTGAACGAGTTGCGGGATTCTCTGGAGATGGGAAAAGAGCGTATATTTTAAGTACTAGTTTTCCAGTTGGAACCGTTGTGCATGAAATCGGGCACAATATGGGCTTGGGTCATGCCAAATCATACTGGTGTACGGACGCACAAAATAATCCAGTTATACTGAGTGATACATGCACAGTGGGAGAGTATGGAGATGGGTTTAGCGTTATGGGGCATAGTAGTAACAAGAAGCATTTTAATAATGCACAAAAACAGACGTTGGGATGGTTTCATGACAATAACATACTTAATGTTACTGAAAGCGGAGTATACAGAATAGCTCCAATTGAAATAAATTCTGATCAAGTACAACTTCTTCGTATCCCCAAAGAACGCGATGCACAGGGAAATGTGACCGCTTATTTTACATTTGAATTTAGACAACCATTTGGTTTTGATAACTTTCCAGTAAATGCTCCAGCCGTTACTGGCGTCACTGCTCACATAGCAAGGCAAGAACAAGAAGGTGGTGGATGGTTAACCACCTATCTTTTAGATTCGATGCCGGCAACAGGTTATCAAGATGCGCCATTTCAAGTCGGGAGCATATTTAGAGAACCCAGTAGTTGGTTTACTATGCAAGTTGTTCGTGTGACACCTGAATTTGCCGAGGTTAGTATTGAAATATCAAATGTTCAACCAAGGCTGGTAATCACAAAGGGTACATCGCGATATAATGTTAGCGATGCGCTGGAAGATGTGACCATTACTTCTGAGCCGGCAGGAATTAACTGTGGAAGAATATGCAGCGCGCAGTTCCCTGAAGGAACAAATGTTCAACTGACTGCAAGGCCGAATGAGTACGTTAGTAATTATACCTGGAGTAGTCCGGGGTGGTTTATTATGGATCAACTCCAGCTCCCGGTCGTAATGAATTCTGAGAAGGTAATTAATCTGTCATTTAATCGAGGATATCGTCGCGGCAGAGACGGTTTTATTAGAATTTTTGATTCAGTCAGTGGCGGAGCACAAGGTAATACAATAGGTGAACTTAGTTTTTCTCCTCCCGGTCAAGAGATGCTTTGGTATCAAGGGGACTCACGAATGTATGGACCGTATAGCATTGGAACAAATTTACATGCTGATGTAGTCAACAGAATAAGTAGGGGATATGTTTTTCAAGGATGGACAGGTGCCTGTAACACCCAGAACCAGCAGTGCGCATTTCAGGTGCAAGATGATTCTGTGAACAGACATGCAAATAGCATAACCGCAGTATTCGAGAAACAACCATATCTCTCGCTCTCTTTTTCTGGTAATGGTCATGGCGGTATTGTCTCTTCTCCAGAAGGAGTAAATTGCTCTGCCTTTGGCTGCTCTGGTTTTTTCCCAGAAGGCACTACTGTCACATTGCAGGCGAACCCTGCTCAAGGATCTTCATTTGTAGGATGGCAGGATTTTGCGGAGTGTGGCCAAGAGCCGGTATGCCAAGTAACTGTTGGAGGAAACGGATTAAGAATAAGGGCGCAGTTCTCTCTGGGCTTTAACTTTAGTAATGTATCTGTTTTTAAAAGAGGCGATGGTAGTGGAACTATAGTGTCAAATCCGTCAGGGATTGATTGTGGTGCTATATGCAGCGCGGCTTTTGAAAGAGTTTTAGATCCTGTATTATCTGCCCGACCAGACAGCGAGTCCGTGTTTTTAGGGTGGGGTGAGTTATCTAACTGTACAAATGGTTTTCAAGGTTATGAGTGTCAGTTGAATATGCAAGAAGGTTCAAGACAGGCAACGGCAAATTTTGGTCAAAGATTTTTTTGCACTGATAGTGATAACGGAGATAATCTGGCAACCAGAGGCAGTGTGCGAACTGAAGATCAGCTCACAGGTGAGACGCATGAATACCAAGACACATGCCATGATAATTACATTTGGGAGTATACATGCTCTGCGGACAACCTGGAGTGGGTGAATGCATCTGAAACATGCCCCGAATCATTTATATGCTCCGATGGTGCATGTGTTCCTTCAAATCTCGGTCTTAACATTGCACGCAACCCACAGTCCCCGAGCAGCCTGAAGCCCGGACAGAACGTTTGGTTGGCCTCTTTCGATGTCACCAATCCAAATGACCAAGAAGCAGTTATTAACGAGGTATCAATTCAGATGAACAGCGACGCGCTTGCTCGCTTCCACACTGAAAACATATCACTTCGACTTGGCAATACATTTTTTTCTGCAAGGGTTGATGGCGCATCTCTTGTTTTCTCGACTCCAGTATCACAGCGTGTTGCCCCACACAGTACACAAACGATATGGTTTTATCTTCCGATAGTTGACGATTCGTTGGTTAGTTCCTTTTTGGAGTTGACCTTGGTGAGTATGAATACAAGTGCACATTTATTGAATGGGCTACCTATAAGTACTGGCCATCTCATTGTTGAGCCAGAGAGAGTTCTTGGTGTTGCTGATCCAATATTTTACAGTGAGGGGTTAGACACCCGGATCGAAGTTACAACAAATACATTGCGGTTTATTGTCATGAATGATGGCGAGCTACAGTTTCCTACTTTTCTTTATTATGCAGTAGAGTGGCTAGACGCACAGGGCACAGTTCTTAGACGAGATGAGCAGCAGGGAAACACCATGCTTCGACCAGGAGGTATTGAGGGGCTATATTTCTCTATCCCTCGTGAGTTGAATCCGGTCAGTGCAAGAATTACGTTAGATTCATTTAATGTTGCTGCAGAGGGTGAAGCTGGCGAAGCAAATAATGTCCGGATTGTCAGCTTGTGATATAATTCCAGACATGAAATATCATCGTCTTGATCAAGAACGGCCTGTTGTTCATCATCAAGGCACATTTCGCAAACAGCTCTCACTTTGGGAAGCTGTTGCTTTGATTGTAAGTGGCACGGTCGGCGCAGGGGTACTTGGCATTCCGTACGCCATTGCGAAGGTCGGCTTGATTCCCGGAGTGATATATATTATCGGTGTCGGCTTGCTGGTGATGGGCCTGCACTTGTTGTTAGGGGAGGTCGCAGTCCGAACCGGAGAAAATATGCAACTTGCCGGGTTGGCGAGAAGATATTTAGGCAAGTCGGGTGAGATCGTCATGGACGTTGTGTTTTATATCATGACTCTCGGTGCTCTGGTTGTATATATTATCGGTGTTGGCAATGCTCTCCAGGCGATATTTGGTGGTGAAACATTTTTATGGAGCATGATATTTTTTGTTCTTGCAACGCCACTCCTTCTTCGTGGCTTGCGAACCATAAAAACAGCAGAGTTACTTTTGACCATTGCAATATTTGCCGTGGTCGTCTGTATTGGGGCATGGAGTTCGCCTCATCTTGCATTTCCTGATTGGCAATTCATTAACACTGCAGCATTATTTTTTCCCTACGGCATTTTGTTATTTGCTTTTAACGGTACCACCGCGATTCCAGAGGCACACGCCCTTCTGGGCAAACGTAATGTCTTATTTAAACACGCGGTCATCATCTCCAGTGTCATTACCATCGTCTTTTACACGGTGTTTGCCCTAGTTGTGGTGGGTGTCACCGGGTTTGAAACAACAGAAGTTGCTACGATTGGGTTGGGTCTGGCGCTTGGACCAACCATGGTTATTTTTGGAAATCTGTTCGCAGTCCTTGCAATGGCGACGAGCTATCTCTTGCTTGGTGTTTCGCTTCGGGATTCATTGCACTGGGACTATAAAGTCCAACAAAAAACAGCGGGTTTGCTCGTAAGTTTTCTTCCCCTCACCATTTTTTTCTTGGGAGTTAAAGAATTTATCAAAACGATCGAGGTTATCGGAGGGGTTTTTGTCAGCATTGAAATGTTCCTTATTTTATTCATCTATTTGCAGGCGCGGCGACACGCCGGTCGCGCAGCAGGGACCTACCAGGTCCATCACGGTCTGTGGATGACTTGTATGTTGCTTATTGCATTTTTGGTGGGGGGTGTGTATAGTGTTTTCAGCATTTTTTAGCTTATTTTCTATGTCAGAACGAGTCTTCTTCACCTCAGAGTCGGTTTCAGAGGGTCACCCGGACAAGATCTGTGATCAGATCAGTGATGCAGTACTGGACGCCATTATTAAGCAGGATCCGCACGCACGTGTCGCGGTCGAATGTATGACCAAGACCGGGTTTGTGGTAGTTGGCGGCGAGGTCACCACGCGTACGTATGTGGATGTGCAACAGCTCGCACGAAATGTTATTTTGGGGATTGGATATGACAAACCGGAGTTTGGCTTTGAAGGCAGCACCTGCGGTGTGTTGGTTGCAATTTCCGGTCAGTCTCCGGATATTGCGCAAGGTGTGAATGAAGGTGAAGGGTTATATAAAGAGCAGGGAGCAGGAGACCAAGGGTTGATGTTTGGCTTTGCCACCAACGAAACACCGGAATACATGCCCCTTCCGATTATTACTGCACATAAGTTGATTAAGCGTCTATCCGAATCTCGAAGAAAAGGGGAGATTTGGTATTTGCGACCAGACGCCAAGTCCCAGGTTACGGTTGAGTACGTTGACGGTAAACCGAAGCGAATTGACACGGTTGTTATCTCAACACAACACAGCCCGGACATTGATTTGGAAAGCATCCGTCGTGACGTGATTGAAAAAATTATTAAACCGGTCTGTGGTGACTTGGTGGACGAACAAACAAAATATTTTATCAACCCAACAGGACGTTTCGTTGTTGGCGGACCTGTAGGTGATGCTGGTTTGACTGGCAGAAAGATTATCGTTGATACCTACGGTGGCTATGCCCGTCATGGCGGCGGTGCATTTTCCGGAAAAGATCCAAGCAAGGTAGATCGCTCTGCCTGCTACTACGCACGCTATGCAGCCAAAAATATCGTTGCTGCCGGGCTCGCAGATAAGTGTGAAATTCAAGTGGCCTATGCCATTGGTGTTGCTGAACCGGTAAGTATTTTGGTTGAGACCTTTGGCACCGGGAAAGTGGAACAAGACAAGCTTTCAGAAATTGTCCGATCTCACTTTGACTTCCGACCAAGACAGATTATTGAGCAGTTGGATTTGTTAAGGCCGATTTACCAGGCCACCGCAGCCTATGGTCACTTTGGAAGAGACGAGTTCCCGTGGGAGAAGTTGGACAAAGTGGAAGAACTGAAGAAGTATTTGGCATAACTTTGGTCTGTTATAATAAAGACCGGCAGATCCCTGCCTGGCCGCTCACACGCCCAGCGTGCGTGTTCGCTAACGTAGCTCGCATCCTCGGTCGCCTTAGGCGACCACCATGCCCGGATGCGTCGCTAAGTTGCCATTCAAGGATTTGCCGGTGTTTTATATTTTTATATAAATTCTTTCAACTTCTCTTTCAGTTCTTCCACGGTTGTGTATTGGATGACATGAATTTTTTCGTTGCCTTTAATCATGGCAGACAACTTGTCAGTGTACACACCATTGTAAATACAAACTACTTTTTTTCCCAGTTCAAGAGCCTTGGCAACAATATAACCAACACCCAGACTTGGTGCAGTGGTTTCAGCAACAACGAGATCACTTTCTTGTATGCGCTGAAGTTCGCGAGCATGGATTTCTTCTTTTGGAAGATGAGTCTCACCAAATGAGGACAGTGTTTCATCTGCAACGTGCTCCGAGTGGACATGCCCAAAGGTTTTCAGAAGAAAAACCACTTGTTGGTACAGAGGCTGTTCTTTCCGTCCACCGCGAATAGACCCGGCGAAGTAGATCTTTAGTTCTTTTGGATTGCTTTGTCCCATATATAGGTAAAAATATTTTTTTGCATTTCGTAGAATTTTGGATCTTCAATGATCATGACAATTGGCTGGTGTTGCTCATACCGTACGTATGCCACCTTCCACGAGTACATATAAACTTCTGCCTCAAATTGATTCATTGACTCCGGGCACACTCGAATTTCAGTATATGAGTTGTGAGAGTTTTTCGCAAGATGTTTCAACGGTGTCGGCTGGTGTATCAAAACGTGTTGTTTAATTTTTTGGCTGGCACGCTGTAATTCAAAACCTTCTCGAATTTCTAAACCGGGATTTCCTTTATCAGAATCAGACAAATAGGAGAAAATACAGTTTGGTTGGCCTTCCAACATGTCGTTCATGAGACCGCGGTAACCCTCGATTCCTTCGAGAATCCGCACGCCCGGCCGTTGTTGCGACAGGCGATATTGGTTTTTTAATTCAGGAATAACTTCTTTGATACTTTCCTTGTGAGCCTCAAATTCTTTTTGTTTTTCGTCCAATAAATCATATAAACGTTCCGGGCTGTGAGTCACAAATGCTGTTCGACGTTGATTTTCCACGGCTGAAACCAGGCCCAGTCGAATGAGGTTATTGAGAATGTAATACAACATGGTACGC
>Ga0155444_122_pt3 | contig 12260 bp, 12 predicted proteins | sample RifCSPhighO2_02_FD_111892 | JGI IMG/M metagenome (GOLD analysis project Ga0155444, IMG submission 111892) | Candidatus Magasanikbacteria bacterium RIFCSPHIGHO2_02_FULL_47_14
TGTTTTTCTCCTCAACCACTTCAATCTTTTGAAATGGTGTTCGGAGCGGCGATGGGTGTGTGCACACTTTTCGCCGAACCGGTGCATGCAGCTGCGGATCGCTGCCATCCACTCATTGGTGACCCCTCAGAGTGATTGGGGAAAGGCGTTTTAGGCGGCCTTCTTCGCCTTTTCGGACTTCGACTTACCCGACGCCTTCTTGGCGCGCTGCGCGCCCATTTGGAGGTCGCGCAGCCGCCGGGCCGCCCGGGGGCAGCCGGCCGCGGCCTGTCGCCGGAGGGTCTGGATGTAGTCGAAGCCGCTTTGGACGATGGTGCAGGCCATGGTCTCTCCTTGAAAAACTCGTCAGCCATGGCGAGCCGACGAGTGGTGGTGGTTCATTGGACCTCTCTAAAGATGTATTATCTTCACAGAGGTTCAATAAACTGTTATCCACATTTGACCCTGCAAAACTCGGCCGGTATACTACCCTCATCAGTATTTTTAATCAGGAGGGGTCTATGGCAAAAGATATTTCGCAGACAGCAGTGCTCGATGCAATTCATGCGCTGGACAAAAAGTTCAGTACGCAGTTGGTTAATACCATCGACGCATTGGACAAAAAGTTCAGTACGCAGTTATCCGGCGTGATCAATGCACTGGATACTAAGTTCAATGTTAAATTTGATGCGTTGGACAAAAAGTTCACAGACAAGTTCGATGACGTCTTGGCAATCGTCCGATTCATGCAAGACGAAATGGTCACAAAGACTGAATTAGAAAACAAATTTACTGAATTCGAATCCCGCTTCATGAACCACATCGATGGAACGCTAAAGTTATACACCAAACTCGACACCGAATATGCTTCACTTCACTCAAAGACCGACCGACACGACATGCAAATCAAACATCTCGCCAAGCACACTCGCTGCAAACTTCCAAACTCCTAGCTTTTAAAGAACGCTCTGTGTAATACAGAGTGCCTTTCTCTCCACCTCCATCCGCCAGACGGCGAATTTCAGTGAAGAGAAGGCGCACTCGGTACTATCTCGATCTCGTATCAAGATAGGGCTGCCACGAGAGGGTCGCTATCGACTTTCGTCAACTGCGTCCACATTCTCTGCCGCCTCTTCCCGACTGAGTCGGGAAGCATCTTTGAGTCTCCGAAGAGGCCCAAAGGGTACGAGATGGTGTGAACCTCTCGCCGGAAGAAGTCTCTCTCCTTCCTTTCTCGGGCGATCGGTACAAGCACCGAATAATGGTGAGGTAAAGAACCAAACTGTCAATCGCGTGTTATGATGTCCGCGACCGGTTCATCTCCCAACAAGCGTGGAGACGAACCGACTCGCGGACCAAACTTGCGTCGACAGATGAGTGGGCCTCATAACCGCTCGTCTGTCGAAACAAAAATGCTCTCTTGTGTGGAGAGAGCTTCTATTTACTGTTTTTCTATTGCCAGACACAGGACCCTTGTTTCCCTTAGTCTGTTCTTGATATGTCTACCCCCGGCTCTCTCCTTCCTGAAGTAGACTGTTCTTAGGTTGTAAGGTTCGGTACGCCGCTCCGGACTTGTCTGCCTTTTTCTAGCGTAACGAGATAGTATACATGATTTTGGCAAATAAGTCAATACTTGGGTGGAAACTAGAAAATTATTATCTTAAATTAGTTATATTTTAGCCAAATTTATATATAAATAAACTGTCCAACAAATACTTGACATATTCTGCCATATCTGCTATACTAGGGCTATGTTTAGAGAAAAAAGACATCTTTTCCCAGCATATTCTTCCAGGAACTTTCATAAAATTTGGCTAACTTTAGATAAAAAAGTCAAATATGGCAACCAGTACTGATACCCTCATCGCCGCTGGCATGGAACCGGTTGTCGCCGAGATTTACTTGGTTCTTATTCAAAACGGAGAGCTTACTGTCCCGCAGATACTGGAAAAGACGACTCTTTCCAGAGCAAGCGTCTACGACGCCCTCACCCTTTTGGTTGCCCAAGACTATGTCGGGTATCGCAAACAGGGCAGGCACGCCTTTTACAAGCCCGGGCACCCAAACAAGCTTTTTGAACTTATTGAGCAAAAAAAGCGCGAAACCGCGCTTTTGGAGGGAGAGGTGAAAGAGACTGTCCGCTCGCTCACCGGCGCCTACAACCTGGCATCCAATAAACCGGGTGTACGTTTTTTTGAAGGAATCGACGGGATAAAAGAGGTTTTATGGGACTCACTGGATACCAAAGGAGAAATCTATACTATGGGCGACCTGGAGCATTTTATTAAATATTTAGGACCAATCAACGAAACATATATTGCGGAACGCAAAAAACGCCAAATTAAAAAAAAGGCCGTCACTGTAGACTCACCCTTTAGCAGAAAATTTTTATCAAACTATGACAATACTCTGACTGAAACACGGCTCGTAAAAGATATACCCGGTCTTTTTAGTCATACAATTATTGAATTGTATGATGATCGTGTTTCCTACACCACCTTCACGTCTGAATCTCTGACCGGTCTTATCATCCAAGACAAACACATTTACGACTACCAAAAAAGTATATTTGACTATCTTTGGACAAAAACAGTGCCGGCTCAAGCAGCCACTGACGGGAGTTCCTCTGTGGCGACGTCAGGCGTCTGAGCGCTTTGGGCAACTCTCTCAAATACACACGAACACTTCCCTGTTCTTGGATCAATCGAGTAATTCGTCACAACGTATTCGCCGGAGTTGACCTTCTCCTCCATTGCTTTTACAAAGGTGTCTCGTTGTGTTTTTAAGTTAAACGATTCTTTAATGACCAAATCTGGCCGTATCGGCGCAGCACCTTCGTGTTTGGAAAAAAACGTATGCCCTTTTCTGTCGTCACGGACAATCTCAAATCCGTCAGTTCCTGTATTTGCCACATTGGACAAAAACTGTGTAATCACAAACCCATGTTGATTTACATACGCCCCTGCGGCCGGATTAAGCACAGTCACATTCGCAACGAGTTTGCGGTTCTTTGCCTCACGGTGAAATTGTTTTTGCATAAGAACCGTTCCAAGCCCTGCTCCGGTTGCATCTGTATCAACGTTAAACGACCCAAAGTACGTATCTTCTTCTTCGATGCGATCTTGCATACGATAGTAAGCAATCACACTTCCATTTTGCCGAAGAACAAAAAATCTATTTTCTTCATTTATAAATGATTTCTTTAACCCCGGCAACACTACTGTCTCGGCAAACGGACCCAGAGTACCATCTCTCCCGGTATTATTTTTAACCAACATATCTTGCATCTGCTGCTTATCCGTACCTGACAGCAAATTCGGTGAGACCATTTCGAAATCAATCCCTTGGATTTCTGCAAAATCTTTTATCTCGTCAGCATGGAATACGCCCCGAAACACCGACGCAAACAGGATCACATCTTTGTTGACCTTTGACAACTCTTCTTGTATCTGTGACTCGTCAAGCTCACCGGATGTAAACCTATGCAACAACCGGTACGCTCGTTTGGCTATCTGAGTTGTGACACTGTCAACTTGTTCCCTCGGTACAGCGTTGCCGCCGTGAACAAATTTTTGAATAACACCTTGTTTCACCTGATCAAGTGTATCAATGAGCGCATCATATAGATAAAACACCCGTTCTTTTGTGCGCTCTTGTATATCTGAATTTTCCGCAAAATTCAACAACCGGCCCCCGATCTCTTCGCCCTGCTCAAGCGCAATAAACGTCTTGACCCCGGCTATACCAAATTTTTCTTTTAACCTCACTGCACGCTGCCACGTCTGTTCATCCGAAGTTTTCCAAAACTGATACATCCAGACCTGCTCACGCAACGTTAAATCACTCATTCGAAACCCGCCAATTTCACCGAATATTTTTGAATAAAAATCATAATAATCTGCCAAAAACTCTTGCCGGATATTGTCCGGGGTGTTGGGATCGGAAAAAAGAAGCTCCCGCGAAACCTCCAACACATGCACGTGACGCTGTTGGCCGGGGTCAACAAAATCTCCAAGTTCAAAAAAACCAATAAGTCCTCCTTTTGGATCAAAAAGTCCTATTTTACCGTCTCCGGTAATACGCCGAGCAAAGTCAACTTCCTGTCGTCTATCTTTGCCTTCGGTTGGATGCTGAATCGAGTATTGAATATCGAGATACTGAACAACGTTGTCACGGATCCCAATCTGGCCCAACTCCAACAAATAAAGAACACGGCCGTAGGCGTCTTTTTCGTCTTCCGGTGTTTCAGTGGAACGAATGCGCCCTAAAAGCTCTCGTGCCGCTGCGTGAGTATCCAACTTTGAAAGAGCCCCCGCAACGTCACGAGTTATGTGGGCGGGCGGGACATGATGAAAACAGTCGATTACGTCGCGCTCCATCCCGTTCAACTCAAGCTTTCGTGCCAAAAAAATAAGTCCCTTCAGGGGGTCAACGTCGTCCCATGCAGATGCCTCTATTTCCTCCCACTCCCAACTGTCTTGTGACGTCGCTTCATGGGTATTTGATTTCCACTCTTCCGGTAAACCTTCCGGCGCCTCATCTCGACGAAATCGAGACCCGACGTAGGCGCTTTCGTCGCGAAGGAGTCTGGAAACCAACTGACGAAACACCTCTTTGTCTTTCTCGCCAACCTCTTCAACTCCAAAAACGATATAGATAAAAGACTTATATACCGTTCTGGCGGGGCTATCCTCTAGCAGAGTCCTGTCCCAATCTTCAGATGGGAAGCTCTCTTCTGACAGAGTTGGTATTTGATCAAGCAAACCTCCTGGGGCAATAAGGTGTGTGATACTCTCTTGCGGTGCTGAAAGAAGTGGAATCTGTTCCAACACAGTAAGATATGTCTCGAGTGTTTGTGATGACTCAAGTTGTTTTTGCCACTCAGAAAACGGCACAATCTCTTTTGCGCGTCGTTTTTCCATTTTGTCGGACATCTCTTGATTGTCAAAAACCGGCAACTCAGTTTTTACTTGGTCACTGACGGCACCGGCAGGATCTTCAAATTGGTTGATCTCTATTTCTTTGCGAGACATAGTATAAAATAGTAACCAAACGGATCATATCATGCCAAGACTGTCTTCATCAACCAAAACCCCGCCATAACAGCGGGGTTTTACATCTTCTTTATTGTGCAGGTTCTTCCTTTGTCTCAGCCTTTTCGACCGGCTCTTCCTTTTGCTCTGCTTCCGGGGCTTTCTTTTTCTTCAGCCCGGCCAAGCGCAAACCCAGTCGATGTTCTGCCGGTTCGATATTGATGATCTCAAAGTCACGCGCCTCACCAAGGGTGAACAGGCCCTCAAGTTCTTTCACATCATGGACCGCCTTGTCTGACAACTCACTGATGTGGGCCAAGCCGTGAATATCGTTATCGAGCTTCACCATCAAACCAAATGGTTCAATCTTATGGACCTCTGCAGAGACAACCTGGCCAACCGTATACTTATCTTTCACACTCTTCCACGGGTCGTCTACCAGCCGCTTCATCGAGAGGTAGATCTTTGACTTGTTGAGGTCAATAATCTGAGCCTTCACCCGCTGACCGATCTTCAACACATCTTTTGGATGATCAATGCGCTGCCAGACGATCTCAGAGATGTGAATCAATCCTTCAAGCCCCTGGCCAAACTTCAAGAAGGCGCCAAATGAGGTCAGTGCGCTGATCTCTCCTTCGACTACGTCGCCGATCTTGTATGACTCCAGAACCGCCTTTTGTTCATCTTCCCAAACAGCCTTCTCAGAGACGATAATCTTGTTCTCTTTTTGGTTGGCATCAATCACCTTCACCTGCACGCCCTGCCCAACCAACTGTTGGAGGTGTTCCAAAATGCGATTTTTGTCACCGCCCGGGACGCGTGGGTAGTGCTCTGGTGCAAGTTGCGAGACCGGCATAAATGCGGTCAGGGCATCTATCTGAATCATCAAACCACCTTTGTTTGCCTGAATAATCTTTCCGGTAACAACCAGACTTTTTTCTTTGTATTCCAAAACCCGATCCCAGACACGCTGATGGCCGGCAACACGGAAAGAGAGCTCCATCTCTCCATTCTCATTTTCCTGCTCCACGACCGTTGCCTGAACCGTTTCACCAACTTTCACGTTGGCATATTCGCTGGACTCTGAAAACAGCTCCGGTCCACGGACCACGCCGGTCATAAGACCGTTGATGTCCACGCGAACAGCCCCGCTCTCTACTGAGATGACGGTCCCTTCGATCATATCGCCTGACTTTGGGAGCCGGGAGAAGTGCTCTTTGAGGAGTTCTGCAAAATCACTCGTCTGTGCCTGTTTTTTTGTTGTTGTGCTCATAGTTAAAAGTAAATGTTACCTTATGGCGAGCTCCACAAGGACCCACGATGGGGATGTATAAAGTGGAAAAATAATAACATGGAGCCATGAAAAAGGCAAGGGGCCATCCCTTGCGAAGACCCGCTTTTTAACGTATAATAAACGGGATTTCACTAGCTATTTTTCTATGCATTTTTCCTGGCTCGGGACCACAGCAGTCAAAATTCAGACCAAACCGGCCGATAAAGACGTCACAATTCTTATTGACCCATATAAACCGGCAAAGGGTGCCTTCCCACGGAGTCTTTTAGCTGATATTGTCCTCTATACCAGGGGGGCTGAAGGGTCTATCACGGTCTCCGGGAACCCGTTTATCCTCTCTACCCCCGGTGAGTGCGAAATCCATAATGTGCTTATGACCGCTGTCTCCGGAGATAAACCCGGCAGCACCATGGTCCGAATAGATGCCGAGGGCATGAGTGTTGCCCATCTTGGCTTGGCGATTGGCGAGCTAACAGACCAGCAACTCGACGTCCTTGGTGGCGTGGACGTCTTATTTATTCCTGTTGGCGACCTTGACTGTTACGGCGCCCGTTCAGCGGTAAAAGCCATTAACGCAATCGAACCACGGGTGATTATTCCTATCGCCCATCACAGCGACAACGACCCGGACGCAAAAACCGTTGATGGATTCGTCAAAGAACTGGGCATCCAAAGCGAACAGACGGAAAAAAAGGTGATACTCAAGAAAAAAGACCTGCCACAAGAAGAAAGCCGAGTGGTTGTTCTCGCAAAAGAATAATTTTTTCATCTCACATGTCTGAAATAGAAAAAAAGAAAAAAATGCTTCTCTGGTTTGGTGTTGTCACAGTCACCGTCTTTATCATCGGATTGTGGTTTTTGAATATGCGAACACTGGTATACGACGTGACAAAGAAAAAAAGCGCCGAAGGAGACATCTATCGCTCAATGGAACAAGAGGTTTCTCAAATTTTTTCTTCGTTCTCAATTCAAGACTCAATTGACAACGCGATTGCCACAACGACACCGACCTCATCTGAAAATTCCGAAGCTGTCGAGGCAAACATTAAAAAATCTTTATCTGTTATTGCTGCGGGTGCAGTTACCACGACTGCCACAACCACCGCCTCGTCCTCAGCACGATAATATTGACATATGGCCATACGAAAAAAATTAACAAGCAAACAAACTATTAGCAGCGCTCCGTCAGACATGCCGGTAGCTGCCCGGGTTGAGCCGGTGCAGTTAGTGGAAGAGATGCAGACCTCGTACTTGGACTATGCCATGAGTGTCATCGTTGCTCGCGCCTTGCCGGACGCACGTGATGGACTGAAGCCGGTGCATCGTCGCATCTTGTACTCCATGTGGCGACTGGGTCTGAAAGCCAATGGAAAGTTCCGAAAATCCGCACACGTGGTTGGTGACGTGATGGCAAAGTACCACCCACATGGTGACTCTGCGATTTATGATTCTTTGGTCCGCATGGCGCAGGACTTTTCCATGCGCAACACTTTGGTTGCTGGTCAAGGAAACTTTGGTTCCATGGACGGCGACGCTGCCGCTGCAATGCGGTATACCGAAGCAAAACTCTCGGCCATTGCCGAAGAGATGATGTTCGATATTGAAAAGGAAACCGTGAACTTTTCTCCAAACTATGACGGTTCAACCAACGAACCCCGAGTGCTTCCGTCCAAACTTCCAAACCTGCTATTGAACGGCAGCATGGGTATTGCTGTCGGCATGGCGACAAACATCCCACCGCATAACCTCGGCGAGTTGTGCGACGGTGTTATATATTTAATCAAAAACCCAAAAGCGACCGGCGAAGAGTTGATGCAATTTGTCCAAGGACCCGACTTCCCGACCGGCGGCATTATTTATAACAAAAGAGATATTGCTGCGGCATACGCGACCGGTCGCGGCGGCATTGTTATTCGCGCGAGAACAGAAATTGAAGAGATGAAGTCAGATTATCACCGAATTATTGTGACTGAGGTTCCCTACCAGGTGAACAAAGCGGCATTGATTGAAAAAATTGCCAACCTGGTTCAAGAAAAAAAGCTGGAGGATATCAAAGACCTTCGCGACGAGTCCAACAAAGAAGGAGTCCGCGTTGTGATTGAGCTGAAAAAAGATGCTTATCCGAAAAAAGTGTTGAACCGGCTGTTTCAGATGACTGATCTGCAAACCACATTTCACGTCAACATGATCGCCTTGGTTGATGGAATTCAGCCACGCATTTTGAATTTAAAGGCCATTTTGGAAGAACACGTCAAACATCGTGAAGAGGTGATTCGTCGTCGCACTGCCTTTGACTTGGAACGCGCCAAAGATCGGGCGCACATTTTGGAAGGCTTAAAGAAAGCGCTTGATAAAATCGACGCAGTCATCGACACCATCCGAAAGTCAAAAGACCGTGAGGATGCTAAAACAAACTTGATGAAGAAGTTTGATTTTACTGAACGACAGACCTTGGCGATTTTGGAGATGCGGTTGCAACAACTCGCAAACTTGGAACGACAAAAAATTCTCGACGAGTTAAAAGAAAAGAAAGAGTTGATCAGCGACCTCGAGAGTATTCTCTCAAGCCGAACAAAAATTTTAGAAATGATTACCAAAGAAATTGAGGACGTGCGCAAAAAATTTGCTGATGAACGCCGAACACAGATTGTTGCTCACGGCGTCAAAGAGTTTACTATGGAAGATCTGGTCCCCAATGAACCAACGATTATTGTGGCTACCCATGATGGATACATCAAACGTCTACCGGAAGATACCTTCCGCACCCAGGGCCGCGGCGGCAAAGGCGTGATGGGTCTGGTAACAAAAGAAGAGGACGTTGTTGAGCACTTGATCTCAACCAATACGCACGACAACATGCTCTTCTTTACCAACCGTGGTCGTGTGTTTCAACTGCGGGCGTATGACGTTCCACAGGCAGCACGCACTGCCAAAGGCCAGGCTTTGGTCAACTTCTTACAGCTTGCACCACACGAAAAAGTCTCGGCAATCTTATCCATGGAAGATATCAATACCTACAAATACCTTGTCATGGTCACGACTCAGGGCACTATCAAAAAGACGGCTCTCGAAGACTTCAAAAATGTCCGCCGCTCGGGTTTAATTGCACTGAAGTTAAAGGGTGATGACCTCCTTGAGTGGGTTCGTCCATCCACCGGCAAAGATGACGTTATGTTGATTACTGCGATGGGACAGGCGATTCGCTTTAAAGAGGCTGCGATCCGTGGCATGGGCCGGTCTGCTGCCGGAGTCCGTGGTATTCGACTCAAGTCCAAAGACGTTGTGATTGGCATGGACGTCGTTGACCCCGTCTTGGTCAAGAAAAACCTGCTCGAGTTATTGGTGGTCTCTGCCCATGGTTTGGGAAAACGCACACAGGTCGGCGAGTATAAGGTCCAGGGACGCGGTGGCAGTGGCATCAAGACCATGAACGTCACAGAAAAAACCGGTCCGATTCTCGGTGCACGCATCGTCAGCGCTGAAAACTCAGAGGACTTGTTGTTGATCTCCATTAAAGGACAGGTCGTTCGTATTCCATTAAAGACAGTTTCAACACTTGGCCGCGCCACTCAAGGGGTCCGGATTATGCGATTTAAAGAAGAAGGCGACCAGGTCGCGAGCATTGCCACGCTCTAGTTTGTAACAAAAAAACACCCCGCGTTGCGGGGTGTTTTTTATCTGTCTTAAGCGGCTTTCAACTCCCGTCGTTCTTCTATTACTGCACCAAGGTCATCCCACAACGTCCCCAACTCCACCTTCTCTGCTCGGTCTCTGTCTTCTCGCTTGGCCATATCTTCTGCAAAATCTCGGATCTGAGTTTTGATAGGCATGTTTCCATCCAACGCCGGGTACTTTCCCATTTCAAACAAAATAGCAAACAAATATGCAGAGTGTTGCTCAAAATCTGGACTCTCATTGAATTCTCCTGTGTCCATGGCTCTCTTTACATCCGTCTCTGCCTGAAACTGCGCAGCCGCCTCAGCTTCTTCCTTAGAACGAAACCTATCTGGAAACATAATCTTGGTATTTACTTTTTTCGTTGCAAAACTGCCTTTAACACACTTTCCGTATTGCGCCCACCGGTATCCACACCCGAGACCATTTCTTTTGCCTCTTCTCTGGAGTAGCCAAACCCGACCAGGGCGTCCACAACTTCGCTGAGTACACCACTGTCGACAACAGCGGCTTCACTCCCCGCAGCACTCAACTTATTTTTCAGCTCCACCACCACACGTTCGGCTATTTTTTTGCCCAAACCTTGTATGGAAGTTAGGTACGGAACGTCCCCTCGTACAATGGCAGTTTGCAGGTCTGACAGCGCTCCCAAGGATAAGATGTGCATCGCGGTTTTTGGGCCTACACCCTGCACAGTCAATAACATCTCAAAAAAACCTTTTTCTTCCAGTGTCTGAAACCCAAACAACTCTTGGGACGAGTCACTCACCTTAAAATACGTGTAGAGATATATTTCTTGACCGCGTGCAATTCCACTAACACGCGCCAACGTTACCTCATATCCGATACCTGCTGCGGTTTCAACCCCAACCGTCTGCTTGTTTACATAGGCAACTGTTCCGCGCAGGGAGAAGATCATATTATTACTTCTTCTTATTTCGGCTCACTCTAATTAGTCCTCCACATGGGACGACTTCAATTCCTCGTTTCTCCAACTCGTCCAAGTACAGATTCATTCCCAGAGAGTCAGAAGACATGTGGCCAGAAAGAATAACATTCATATGATGTTCACCCGCCTTGAGCATAGAATCATCCTTCATATGCATTGCCACAATCGTGCTGATACCATAGTTTGATAACTGTTGGTACACCTTGCTCGACGGATTAGTACCGCCTGTCATTTCCACCATGTACCTTCCCACCCGATGATATGGTGCTCCACTTACAATTCGTGGCCCTGCACCAAGGTGATTTGCATAGTCGTATTCGGGTATGGAAAGCAGAGTGCTGATAACCTCTTTGATTACTTCTGGTTTTGTTTTTTTCAAAATATCACGAATAAACTTGTCCACCATGTTGTCCGTAATTGTGTGGGTACTCATGAAGTTTATACCCAAAATTTTTGCCGTGTCGATAGCCTGAAAATGATTCAATGGATGCACTCCACGACCAACTTCTTTTCTCCGCTCTTCCATGATTTTCTCCGCAACGTGCACCGGTACTCCTTCCTGTTCATACACGTCGGCAGTAAGTTCCATGACATCCTGCAAGTTCATCAACGCCTTACCAACGGGATGGTGAGAGATAACCAGGTCAATTGCCTGTCCCCGTTCGTTTAACTGACTTGCAAGTAAAATTTCTGCAGCCGTAATATCGATACCGGCCAACACTCGTTTCACGTTTTTTTTACCGTTATCAACGTGAATTGCGCAATCAGGGTACGGATTTGTCAAACGATCCTTGTCAAAATATTTTTTGTCCGAAGGTTTGAGGTCATCGTATTCTTTTTGTTGTCGCCCAAGATAGCGATCAATAATCTTTTTACCGCGCGGATCAGCCTCCATACCAAGTTTGAGACCAAGCTCAAATATTTGTTTCACAGCCATCATAAGGTGTGTTATTTAAGAAATAGGTACTAGCAATATACCAGTTTATGCAGATTCGTAAAGGGGTGGTAACTTAGGCTCGTATCTTTCGTATGAAAGTAGCCGCTGGTTCTTGAGTACTTTTTGACCGGACAGCAGCGATAAACTGAGCAAGCTCAGCAGGAGAACCGGTACGATACAAACTTAAAAATCTATCATGGAACTCTGCGATTGCCGCGATGGTAGCTCGGTCGTCTACTACTCGATAACGATCGCCACTGGGAACTATGTGCCCTTGCTCCAAAAGTTCAGAAATAATTGCTACTCCGGTAGTAAAATATCGCTCCCCACTTGTACCCAGTTCACCGGATTTATTTGCCAGATAGTCACACAGGTCAGCCAACTTAGCACGAA
>Ga0155444_113_pt2 | contig 11976 bp, 10 predicted proteins | sample RifCSPhighO2_02_FD_111892 | JGI IMG/M metagenome (GOLD analysis project Ga0155444, IMG submission 111892) | Candidatus Magasanikbacteria bacterium RIFCSPHIGHO2_02_FULL_47_14
CGCTTCGTCTTGGCACACGCGCCGAGATTACGCTCCTTCATGTGCGTGGATATGACTGATGGGGGCAGTCACAGTTCGTCTTCCGCACCCCCAATTCCAGTGGTACGTGACTATCGTGTATCAGTGGAAGGAGGTGGGTGCGGAAGAAAAGATATTAAAAAAGGCCCCGCTTAGCGGGGCCTTTTTTGGAAAGCGTCAGTTAGTTTCGTCCCAACTCACTTCGATAGTAGTTATCGTAAATTGAAATCACGGAGAGGAAGAGGGACATGATCACCGGTCCGAGCACGAATCCGGAAATACCGAATAGGAAGATACCACCGAGTGTTGAGAATAAAACGAAGAGGGGATGCATCTGCGTGTCTCGTCCGACCAACATCGGCCGCAAGAGATTATCGATATTACTGATCAACACAGCGCCAACGATTAAAATTGTAAGTCCTTGCCAGAAGTTTCCAAGTGCAAGCATGATTAATCCAATCGGTAACCATACGAGAAACGAGCCTAGTGCAGGTATCATGGCGACAAAGGTCATAACAATCGCCCAAATGAGAGCGCCTTCAACCCCGGTAATCCAAAAGAGTATACCACCCAAGGCTCCTTGGATGCTGCCCAGAATTAGCGTACTTTTCAGCGTCGCTCGTGCAGTTGAGGTGAACCGTTCGTAGAGCAGCCCTTCATACTTGTCCCCGAGTGGAGAGAGATGCATGATTCGTTGCAACATCTTTGGTCCGTCTTTCAAAAAGAAGAACAGTGTATACAACATGATAAACGACATGAAGATGAAGCGAATTGAGTTTTGGGTGATAGCGGTCACTTGTTTAAACATGAAGACACTCACAGTTTGTGCTGCACTCACAGCATATTTCGGCCACCCGGCTTTTATCACGTCGACAGCGGAACCAAGGAAAGGTACATCTTCCAACTGTAAGGTAATATGCTCAACAGAGCCAAAGAAGTCTCCTCCGGAGATTTTTTGATAGAGGTTTGCTGACTCACTCACCACAAGAATCGAGAGCAAGCCCAACGGTAAAAATATCGTAATGATGACAACGATAAGGGTTGTCGCTGAACTGATCGATGGAAGTCTTAAATACCGTTCAAGCCACGTGTAAAATGGTCGGAACATGACTGCCACGACTGCTGCCCAAAAAATCGGATAGGCAAAATACCGGATGATGTACAACACTACGATACCTAAGAATATAATCAAGCCAAAAAAGATAAAGGCTCTCATTTTGTTAAAGTCGACTTTGGCAGACATACTAACGGGCTTGTTTAGCTTCTTGAAATACTTTTCGAATGATTTCTTCTATCTCAGGCTCATTAATAAGTATATCATCAACAGCAAATTTTGTCAGGATAGTGGAGGCGGTCTCTTTGATGTTTTTCCGGGGCGCGTGTAACACAATGCGACGAGCGCCATACTCTTTTAAAGTTCCTAACTGAGAAAAGTCAGACTCAGAAACATCTTCGGTAAAGGTTACCTCGAGTTGTTTTGTATCAATATATTTTTCCACAAGTGTCCGGAGCCCGCCGTCATACATCAAAGATCCGTGGTTAATAATAATGACTCGCTCGCAGAGTGCTTCCACGTCGTCCATGTAGTGCGAAGTCAAAATAATCGTTGTCTTTTTTTCTTTGTTGTACCTTCGTAAAAACTCTCGGATGTTGTTTTGTGACACCACGTCCAGGCCAATGGTTGGTTCATCGAGAAAGAGGATCTTGGGCGAGTGAATTAAGGCGGCTATTAGCTCTGCCTTCATCCGTTGGCCGAGTGAAAGTTTGCGAACCGGAATATCGAGAATGTCGCTGATATCCAGCAAGTCAGAAAGCTCTTCAAGAGTTTGTTTGAATTCTGCGTCAGGTATTTCGTAGATTTCTTTATTTAACAAAAAACTTTCCATGGCCGGGAGGTCCCACCAGAGTTGATTTTTTTGGCCCATCACCAGGGCGAATTGCGTCTGGAATTCTTTTTGTCGTTTCCATGGCGTGAAACCGAGCACACTCGCTTCGCCACTCGTGGGATAGAGGATTCCGGAGAGCATCTTGAGTGTTGTTGTTTTTCCGGCGCCGTTGGGGCCAAGGAACCCCACAATTTCACCTTCCTCAATAGAAAAGGAAACATCCTTTACCGCCTCGGTAAAAAGTTTTTCACGATGAAACAGACTTTTGACAGAGTTCCAAAGGCCGGGCTGTTTTTTGTAGTATTCGTAGGTTTTGGAGAGGTTGTTGACCTCGATAAGCGACATAGAAGTTCCTTTATTTTAGCATATTATTTGGTTGACATCACAATATAATTGTGCAAAGATGTTGCCGGTAACTCGGAGGGTCCGCCAGGGGGCGGATCGCTCTTTTTATAACCAGTGTTTCAAGACCGGAGTACCGGAACATGGCACCGAAGCCCATCCTCGCCGTCGTCCCCGTGGTCTCTGTAGAGCCGGCAGTCGTCCATCGCCTGACCGCGCGTGCGTTCATCGCCGGGGCGATCCTGGCCATGATCCTCTGCGCCGTCAACAGCTACCTCACGCTCAGCTTCGGCATCATGGAGGAGGGGCCGGCGATCGCGGCCCTGTTCTTCTTCGCCGCCTTCGTGTGGTCGCGAAATAAGATCACGGTCGCCGAGATGGTCATCGTCGCCACGATGGGGTCGGCCGGGGGTTCGCTCGGCTTCATCGCGAACTTCTTCGCCGCGAAAGCCATGGTGGGCGTCCCGTACACGATCTTCGAGATGACCCTGTTCGGCGTGGTGACGAGCGTCATCGGCCTCGCGGCCGTCATCCTCCTGCGGCAGATCCTCATCGTCAAGGACGCCGAGCTGCCCGAGGACCAGCGCCTGCCGTGGGTGGGTTCGAAGGCTGTGAAGGGCGTCATCGATGCCCTCGTCGTGCACGGTGACCCCAAGCAGGCCTGGTATCTGGGCATCTTCATCACGCTCGCGATCGGCTACGTCGTCTCGAACACCGATGGTTTTGGGTTGGTCCCGGACGCGATCATGTTCCCGGTGGCCGGGCTCGCCGCCTATGGCCTGGGCGTCGCTCTGTCGCCGTTTCTGATCGGCGGCGCCTACCTGATGGGCTTCCGCAGCGCGGTCGGCTTCCTGGCCGGCGCCGTGGTCCTTCTGCTCATGGCGCCGCACCTGGAGACCCCGGCGGCTCCCCAGAAGTTCGTCTGGCCCGGGATCGCGTTTCTCGTCGCCTCGGGCATGACCAACCTCCTTCTGCACTGGAAGGTGATCGCGCAGGCGATCATGTCGCTGGCCCATGTCAGTGGCGGCACGGACGACACCCCGATCATGTCCAAGTGGGGAGTCGTTCTGTTCACCGTCGTCGGTGTCGGCTTCTCCAGCCTGGCGCTGTACTTCTACTTCGAGCTCACGCTTCTGGTCTTGGTCGGCATGATCGCCGTCGGTGGCCTCGTCCTGAACCTCATCGCTACGCGGGCCGCGGCGCAGACCGCCTTCAACCCGGCGCGTGTCATGGGCATTTTGCTTCAGGGCGTGGCGGCCGTGCTCGGCGGATCGAGCGTGTCGACCAATCTCGCCGGCGCCGGCATGGTCGCCGGGAGTGGCGCTCAGGCGGGCAATCTCACGGCCGATATGGCCTACGGCTTCTGGTACAAGGTCCGGGCCTCCTGGCAGTTCTGGACCCAGGCCTTGACCGTCGTCCCGTGTGCCTTTGTCGCGGCCTGGGTGTTTCATCTCATCAACACCAACATGTCGCTCAAGCTCGAGGGCGGCGATCTCGCGGCCCCGGTGGCCAAGATCTGGGCGACCATGGGTTTGCTCTTCGACCCGGAGAGCAACAAGCAGCTCCCGCCGTTCGCCCTCGAGTCCATGTACGTCGCCGGAACGGTCGGCGTGCTGTGGGCGCTCGGCGAGATGCGGCCGAAGGTCCGCCGGTTCCTGCCGTGCTCGATTGGCCTCGGCATCGGGCTCATTTTGCCGGTCGTCTACGACATCGGTTTCTTCGCGGGTGGCGTGCTGATGTGGTACGTCCTCGGACGCTTCCTCAAGGTGCGCGAGATGACGCTGAACACGATCGCCATCGCCTGCATCGTCGGCGAAGGAATCGGCGGGATCCTCACCGGCGTCCTCAAGACCCTCGGCGTGATCGCCGCCGGTTGATGGTCGCCTGCTGACCCGGGCCGACCCGCTCTTTTTCAACCACACGGACGGCGCGACACGCACACGCGCGTTCGCCCCGTCCCTTCCCTTATACTCATCTTCTTTAAAAGCAAAATTAGGTGGCGATAAGTGAAGTATCTAGCTCGAAGCACTGGTATAACGCTTCACCGCGACATTCCACAATAACAACGACGCAAGGAAAATAAATGCACTAAACAAAAATGCGTAGGCAACTCCATACCAAGCCACAAGTCCAAAAAAAGCCGAGGCAGGTATGTATGCTGAAAACGCAACCGGTACAAAAGACAAAAATAAAATGCGTAGGGTCTTTGGTAAAATATGAAGCGGGTATTTTCCGGCGTCACTAAATGAGATCCAGAGGTCGTTGATATTATCTATGCGGTAAAACCAAAAGCTGAGCGTATTTAATAACAACCGAACCGAATACGACACAACCAACCCGGCAAGCAAAAGCAAGATTGCAAGACCCGCCTGTGTTGCTGTTGGAGAAAAGTCGAAGTGCGCCCAAAAAAACACAAACAAAGCCAACTCTATGACAAGGCGCCACACCCCTCTGACGCTGATTCTTTCAGTAGTAACAAGAAAAAGGGCACTTACGGGTTTTGTGAAGTAAAAATCAAGTGTGCCATCCGTTACAAGGCTGGGGATTTCAGTTGTTTTTTGGAACAAGGTCACGGTCAACTCATCAACAAAAATCCAAAAAAATGTCAATGTATATAAGTGTTCTTTTGTCCACCCGCCAATCGACTCAGTGTGGGTAAAAAGTACCTCGACAAATAAAAAAGTCATGCCCATCCAGAGGACACTGAAGCACAGTCGTATCCAGGTATCTTTTCTGTACTGGGCTTCGTACGAAATCGCATTTTTTAAAAAGATAGAGTAGATTCTCAGGTATTTTTTGTATGTCATACACCAACTCCTTCATAGTGCCGAACTCCTCTTTTCCACATCCAGTGAATAGTCAGAACAAAGCAAAGCGCCCATCCGACAGCAGCTAAACCTTGTGTCAGGAGCTCCATCCCTGATATTCGTCCAAGATAGACCTGAGCCGGAATAAAATAAAGATACTGGAAAGGAAGCACAAATGCGATTCGTTGGAGTATCGCCGGGAAAAAAGTGAGTGGAGCAAACTCGCCGCCAAATGTTTTTTCCAGTAAAAATCGAAGTTGTGCGAGTCCTGTGATCTCACCAAGCCAAAATGTTCCAAGCCCGATTACCGCTTGGAGTGAGTAGGAGATCAGACGGGCGCAGACGAGGAAGAATAAAAAAGCGGCAAAATGCGTCCAAGAAGCCGGGAGCAGTACATACTCAGGTACTGCAAGATGGAGAGCGGTGAATAACGTAATGGCGACCACTCCGGACAAGACTCGGAATCCCATTTCTCGCCACTGAAAGTAGAGGAGGTAAGAAATGGGTTTGATTAAAAACTGATTCAAGACGCCTCGCTGAATATCGAGTTTCATGTATCCGCCAACATGGGAGGTCGCCAAAAGGCCAATCATTAAAATAATGATGTAGTACGTCACCAAATCTGCCCGGCTCATCCCGGCAAGCATCTGTCTTTCACCGTAAATGCCAAGCCACAGAAATGGCATGATAGTAATTGTCACCGTATCCACCAAAATCCAAATAATAACTCGGCCTCGGAAAATGAGGTTCCGCTTCATGTTCATTGTCATGCACGAGAGATACTTGCCCATGGAAGCTGTTTTTATCACTTGGTATTGTAACGTATATTGTTCCGTTGAGCTATATGGTATACTATAGGAAACTTCCTTTATTCTTATGACAGAACCAACATATCGCCAAGCGTTGGCGCATGGTTTGCAACTCGTTTGGCGTCACAAACAGTTATGGCTGCTCGGTTTTTTTGCCACATTTCTAGGCCAGGTCGGACTGACCGATTTTATCGTTAAATTTTTCGTCGTGACAAAACAATATGTGGCATATCCACTTTTGTTTCAGACCCCGAGATTGCTGAAAATAGTGGGGCAAGGGTTTGTGGACATGGAGTTGTCAGCCGATCAGTGGTTGTGGCTAACCTGGCTCGGTATTTTTTTTCTCGCAGCCTTTTTTATGCTGGTGTTTGTTGCCACGGCTTCTCAAGGAGCATTGATTTCAGGAATCTCAACATTTATTAAGCGCCCGCACAAAGGTCATATCAACACTGAGAATGCCTGGAAAGAAGGTCGCCGGCACTTCGGTCGCCTGTTTTTTCTCCAGATATTGAAAAGAGTTGTGCTGTGGGCACTGGTGACCGTCGTCGGCTTTGGATTATTTGTCGCTGTCACCACAACCAGTCGGGTCGACCATGTACTGTTTTCTTTCCTATTTCTTCTTGGCGGTTTGTTCGCAGTCATTCTCTCTTTTATCTTTCTGTACTCAGCGGCGTATGTTGTGATTGAAGAGTATGGGGTCAGCGAAGCGTTGCGAGCCTCTTGGCGCTTGTTTATTAACCATTGGCTCGTTTCTTTGGAGATCGGGTTTATTCTTTTTTTGGCAAATCTGATCGCCGGCGCGATCGTTGGTGTCGGTATGGTATTTTTTGTTCTTGAACTGGCTGTCGTATGGTTTTTTGGTTTGTTTGTCGGTGGGCCGATTTTCTGGTCGATCGGGCTGCTGGTTGCCTCTGCAATTTTTGTGACATTTGTCATCTTCCTTGGAACGCTTCTCACGACCTTTACGACATCGGTTTGGACATATTTGTTTATGAAGATGCATAAAGAAGGCATCCGAAGCCGGCTGGTTCACCTTTTTCGTCATGTCTGACTTCCCCTCCATTAGTGATCTGACGAAGCCACATTCACAAAAGAAGACTGCGCAAGATCCACAGTTGCACGTTGCGGCGCCTGGGGTAGAGAAAAAATTTGCAGATAAGATGAAAGCGGTGGGGATAAAGGAGCGCGAAAGGGAAACAGAGCGTTTTGCAGGGATTGCAGGGCTGCCGTATATCAGTCTCGAAAAGTTTCCGGTGAGCCATCAGGCACTTCGACAAATTGCAAAAGAAGATGCGGAACGCATACGTGTGGTTTGTTTTTTGGCTACGCAGGATGAGGTCCGGATCGGCGCTGTCGACCCTACTGATCCGCAGGTAGAGGAGATTGTGCACGTCTTGGAAGAGCGGAACCATGCGCACGGTGCGTTGTATATTATTTCAGAACAGAGTTTGAGCCATGTTCTGAAATTGTATGCAACGCTTCCGGTAGTGAAACCAATTACGAAAGATATTGAAATTCACGCAGAGGACCTGGAACGGGCTGGCAGCGATGTTTCTGACCTTGATTCGTTTCAGGAGCTGGTGAGTTCAGAAAAAATGACTGACTTGGTGACGTTTGTGCTGGGTGCAGCGCTCAAACTTGAGTCTTCCGATGTTCATATTGAAGCAGAGGAAAGCGGTGTTGTAGTCCGTTTTCGTGTGGATGGTATGTTGCACGATGCGGCGTTGTTACCGCGAGAACAATATCACAAGCTGATCTCACGGCTGAAGTTGGTTTCTTCTTTGAAGATCAATGTGACAGACAAGCCGCAGGACGGGCGGTTCACGATTCGACTGCCTGACGGAGACGTTGATGTACGTGTTTCAACCATTCCAACAGTGTACGGAGAAAGTATTGTCATGCGGTTACTGGCGCAGAATCGAGAGATGTTGACCTTGGACCGGCTTGGGTTGACCGGACGAGCATATGAGGCTCTGGAGCGGGAGGTCAAACGACCGAATGGTATGATCATTACGACCGGTCCGACAGGCAGTGGTAAAACCACAACACTGTATGCCATCATGCAGATTTTGAATCAGTCAGACGTAAAGATTATTACATTGGAAGATCCGGTGGAGTACAAAATGGAAGGCGCCAATCAAAGTCAGATTGATCCAAGCCATGGGTATACGTTTGCAAAGGGACTCCGCTCTTTGCTGCGTCAGGATCCGGATATTGCCATGGTCGGAGAAATCCGTGACCTTGAGACTGCAGAGATCGCAATTCAGGCAGCATTGACCGGGCACTTGATTCTCTCAACATTGCATACCAACGATGCGTTTGGCGCTGTTCCGCGGTTTCTCTCCATGGGAGTACAGCCATTTTTGCTGGCGCCAGCTTTGAACTGCATCTTAGGCCAGCGATTGGTTCGCCGTCTCTGTCAGGAGTGTAAAAAAGAGACAGCGCCCTCACCTCAAGTGGAGATACGCGTGAGAGAGGTGTTTACCGAGTTGCCTGAGATAGAAAAGACAGAAACTTCCTTGGACAATGCAGTGTGGTACGGGCCTGGCGGGTGCAGTGTTTGCAACGGACTTGGCTATAAAGGCCAGGTCGGTCTATATGAAGTATTTGTGGTTGACGAGTCCGTAGAAAAAGAAATTTTGGCCGACAAAGTAGCGGAATATGAGATGCGACGGCTGGGACGGGAACAGCAGACACTAACGATGGTTCAAGATGGTGTGTTAAAAGCACTGAGCGGCATCACCTCACTGGAAGAGGTGTTCCGAGTGACTGAATAGTGGTATAATACCAGAATCTTATTTGTTATCTCTTCATCATGTATGGTCTCTCGAAGAAAGCAAACGACCTTGCCTTCAGAGCAACCGGTGCGATTTTATAAGTTTATCGCACTGACTTTTTTATTTTTGACCATTGGCTTACTGACAGTAGTGGTACTTATGTCGTCAAAACGTGCGACGATCAATATCATGACCAAGCCATCTCCGGTTGATGTCACCGCAGACGTACAGATTGGCGCTGATAAGAACAGCGCAGATATTGCAGGTATTGTTGCCACAACCACAGTGCAACTGGAACGGTCTTATCAACCGACAGGGTCTCGTAACGAGCCGGGCATTGCCACCGGTGTCGTTACAATGCACAACGACTCCGGAGTCAGCCAGCCCCTGGTAGCAACCACTCGTTTATTAACTGCAGATGGAGCATTATTTCGGATTAAAAGTTCGGTGACTGTGCCTGCAAAAGGGACGGTAGAGAACGTTGAGGTATATGCTGATGAAGAAGGAGAAAAGGGAAGTATTGGCCCAAGTCGGTTCACTGTCCCCGGGTTGAATGAAGAGAAACAAAAGGTGATTTATGCCACCAGTGATACGCCAATGTCAGGCGGGGTAAAGACAATTGGAATTTTGAGTGACGCAGATGTGGAACGCGCAAAAAAGGAGTTCCAGGCAGCAGTAGTTCAAGAAGGTCAAAAGGCGCTCCAAGATCAGCACAAGGATTACGACGCTGTATTCAGCTCTTCTGAGGTGCAAGTGGAAGTGGAGGGAGAAGTTGGAAAAGAGACATCCGGGTTTACGCTGCGTGGTACCGGGACTGTCGTTGGTGTTTTTTATAAAAAAGAAGATGTTCGCACCTGGGCAGACACACAGTTGGAAAAGCGGGTGATATCAGATGCGGAGATCGTCCGAGCAGGAGGCGGTGAACCGTCGGTTTCGTTTCTTGAGTATCAACCGGACAAACATACAGCGACACTTCGGGTTTTCGCAGACGGGGTGGTTGTACTATCGTCTGAGAGCAAACAAATTGAAAAAAGTATCTTTTTTGGAAAGACAAAGGACGAGGTACGCCGCTACCTCTTGTCGCTTGATCATGTTCAGACCGTCGATATAAAGTTCAGTCCGGCTTGGATTCAGACCGTCCCACATATCCACGACCATGTGACCGTAGTCGTGAAAGAAGTTGAGTAGGTTGACAGCGTTTCAGGAATCAGGTACAGTCACATTGCTCTTTGAGATACGTCATATAGCAACCAGCCCTGCATGATACTCGCTCACAGGAAGGAAGAGTCGTGACTGAGAGCTCTTCTGAAGAGAAACACGTAGGCACCACTGCTAGAGTCCCCGCCGTGCGGGGCATGTATCATAGTTTTGAATGAGTGAAATAATCGGGTGGAACCGTCCTTACATATATTTCAAGGACCCCGATATGTTGTCCCGCCAGGCAGGCGAGGTGGCATATCGGGGTTTTATTTTTGTCTTACGTATATGAAACAGAATGAACATGTGGATCATCTTCGGCACTCGTGTGCGCATTTGTTGGCATTTTCCGTACTCCAACTATGGCCAGAGGCGAAGAATGCAATTGGCCCTGCCGTAGAGAATGGATTTTATCAAGACTTCGATTTGGGAGATGTAAAAATTTCTGAAAATGACCTACCTAAAATCGAAGAGAAGATGCGGGAGGTGTTGAAGACATGGGACTCTTTTGAAATCCGAGAAGTGCCTGTGGAAAAGGCGCGCGAAGATTTTGCCTGGAATCCATACAAACGAGAGCTGATTGAGGAGTTTGCCGTTCAAGGAAAGACAATTACCGAGACAAAACAAGGCGACTTTCTGGATTTGTGTAAAGGTGGACACAGTGAGTCTCCAAAAGATATAAAACATTTTAAATTGCTTTCCATAGCAGGGGCCTATTGGCGAGGAAACGAAAAAAATAAAATGCTGACGCGTATTTATGGAACTTGCTTTCCGACACAGGAAGAGTTGAAGGCGCACTTGACCATGCTTGAAGAGGCAAAGAAACGGGATCACAGAAAACTGGGCAAAGAACTGGACCTGTTTACTTTTTCAGATTTGGTTGGGCCCGGGCTTCCGTTGTGGACCCCGCGGGGTACGTTGCTTCGTCTTGCTCTCGATGAGTTTGTATGGGAGCTGCGCAGAGAGCGTGGGTATATGCGCGTTGAGATACCGCATATTACAAAGAAAGAGCTATACGAAACCAGCGGACACTGGGCAAAGTTTTCTGAAGAGTTGTTTAAGATTAAGACACGCGAAGGCCATGAGTTTGCAATGAAACCGATGAACTGCCCACATCACACGCAAATTTATGCAAGAAAGCTGTGGAGTTACCGCGAGATGCCACAACGATATGCAAACACCACGATGTGTTATCGCGATGAGCAGACAGGCGAGCTGCACGGACTTTCTCGGGTGCGTTCATTCACCCAAGACGACGCGCATGTATTTTGCCGAAGGTCCCAAGTGAAAGAAGAGTTTCTTGCGGTCTGGGACATTATTGATACGTTTTACCGGGCGGTAGGATTCGGTGAGTTATCTGTGCGTCTGTCTCTTCATGATCCGGACCACTTTGAAAAGTACCTGGGAACGCCAGAAATATGGCAAGAGGCCGAAGATCAGTTACGGAAACTTGCGCAGGAGAGAGGAGTTGTCTGTAAAGAAGAAAAAGGCGAGGCAGCGTTTTATGGTCCAAAAATAGATTTTATGGCCGTAGACTCCATTGGTCGTAGGTGGCAGGTTGCCACAATTCAGCTTGACATTAACTTGCCTGAACGATTTGACCTTGTCTGTGTTGACGAACAAGGGAAACACGAGCGTATTGTCATGATCCATGCCGCGATTATGGGTTCGATTGAACGATTTTTCTCGATTCTCATTGAACATCATGCAGGTGCATTTCCTGTGTGGCTTTCACCGGTTCAAATCGGTATTCTCCCGGTCTCTGTCGAGAAACATCTTCAGAATGCTGTAGAGTTTGCTGAAAAACTCCGTTCTGTTGGCGTTCGTGTTGAGGTGGATGAGACAGCGGAGACGGTCGGAAATAAAATTCGCAAGGCTGCAACGCAAAAGATCCCGTATATTATTGTCTTTGGTGACAAAGAGATGGCGGGGGAGCCATTGATGGTTCGTATACGTGGTAAAGAAGAGCAAGCAAAGATGAGTCGAGAAGAATTTGTCGACCAAGTGCTGCGAGAGATACAGGAGAAAAAATAATGCAAATAATAAAACACCCGCGTACCCCGTCTCACCTATTTGTGCCCCTTTTTGTCCCGCCTAGCGGGGCGTCCCGATTGCGATCGGGACAGGTGCACAAGCGGTT
>Ga0155444_102_pt2 | contig 11828 bp, 13 predicted proteins | sample RifCSPhighO2_02_FD_111892 | JGI IMG/M metagenome (GOLD analysis project Ga0155444, IMG submission 111892) | Candidatus Magasanikbacteria bacterium RIFCSPHIGHO2_02_FULL_47_14
GGCACTGGCAGCGTCGCCTGGCTCACGTCTTCGAGCCGGTGGCCACCATGGATGGCTGGCGCGACTTCACCGATCGGGCGACCGCGGTGCGCTGGGCGCGCCTGGAGATCGTCGATATCGTGGCTCGCCGCGAGGTCGAGATGCGATTCTCGCGCCTCGTCACCTTCGGGGAGTTGCCACTCCTCAGCCGGGTGCAGGTCTTCCGTAACTTCCTCGAAGCCGAGAACGTCACCGGTCAGCCGATCGAGCTCCTCGGCCGCGCCGAAGGCTTGGCGCGGCGCCGGATGCGGCTGCGCCAGCAGGCCCGGAAGCGGACGGCCGACAAGGTCGTTCGGTACGCCGGGGCTGGCACGCTCGATGGCGAGTTCATGCGATCGGCTCGCGGCGGCGGTGGCTCTGGGAAGTACGATCGGACGCTCCGCCAGGGCGTTTACCTCTTCTTCATCCAGATGATCAAGAGCCCGCCCGATACCCCGTGGAGGATCAAGCTGGAGGAGATCCGCACGCGACTGCGGCAGCGCCACCCGTACGCGGTGCAGGTCCGCAAGGAGCTGATGGAGACCTTCCGCTGGCTCGACCGTGAGCTCTTCAAGCGGGGTCACCACGTCAACGCGGAAGGTCTGCGTCTCGAGCGTGGCGATGACCTCCTTTCGGTCGTCGGGTTCTTCGACAACGTCGACGACCTGCGCCACGACCTGGCCGACCGACTCTCCCGCATCGCCCTCAAGGAGGGAAAGGTCAAGCTCACGCCGGTCTTCGGCGACGGGCACATCTGGAAGATGAGCTGCTGGAAGCTCGCGACGGCGTTTCTGCGCCACGTCGTCGGCGAGTGGCTCGACCTCGCCCACCGCACCCGGGCCGCGACCGCGGTCTCCCGCGTGTAGATCACGCGCAACCCATGTTCATTTCGGAGGGACGCCGGCGAATGTACTACATTCGCCGGCCCCTGTTCACAGAATTTACTTTTTATCAGTGAATATTGTGAAGAGGGCGGTATCTCTCAGGTTTGCTTAGGCTATTTTCAGCACCTCCGCCCTCACCCTTTCGGCGCGAACATGGTACGCGTTCGTTATCACGACGTATTGCATCTTTCGCGCCACTCTTTTTGACCTGGCATAGTACAGTTTCGCAGTATAAAGCGATTCAGCCGCCGTCCAGGTCACCCTTTCGCTCCGGATGTTGAGTTGTTTTGTTCCACCTGACCAATAAGGTGAAACTTCCGGAGCACCCTACCGGTCTCGACAAGAGGCCCCTTCGCCTTGCGCGATGTAGTCCATGTTCGAGACCACCCTTCCGTCCAGGGGCTGTTGCAGGCGCACCTCGCGTCTCCAGCCCCTGCCCAGTATGACTCATTGACACACCCGCTTTGACCATAGTTTAATGCATACATGGGGCACTTCAGGAGGGATGTTATGCAACCGTTGTTGTTTATCGTCGGGTGCATTCTGCTTGCGTGTGGAGGCGTCTTTGGCGGAGTTGCGCTGTGGAGAGGAGTTGATGTGGCCGCCGGGGTCGGCCTCGTCACCGCGGCTGTCGGAGGTGTGACAGCGCTCTACTTTCGCTGAGGGTCGGTGGTTGCCCCTTCAACCATGCCGTCGTACGTTCGGGGGACGACGGCATTTCACTCAATCATCTTTTTAAACTCTTCCACCATTGGTACCTGCTCTGACTCGAGCCCATAGATTGCTGCAACTGAAACCGCTGTCCAATCGGCAACAAGCAAAGAAGAAAATATTTTTTCAAAACCGGTTTTTCCTGTAAGCTCAAGCGCATGGGTTGTAAGTCCTCTTCGTTTGTATAACTTTTCCATGACGTGCATGCGTTTTTGTATCTGTAGATGATCGCTCGAGTCTTTCAGAAAAAGAAAATAAAATGATTCAGAGAGATGTTTGCTGGTTGGCTGCACATCAAATCCGGTCATCTCGTTATGATTTAACTCAGGAAAGACATTGTAAAAGGCAGGAATTTTTCCTGTTTCGTTCAGTTTGATTTTCCAGTTATATCCAACGGCACTGTTGCGACGAGAGGTATATATAACCGGAACTTTACCTTTTATTTTTTTTGCCAACGCCTCTCCAACAGACTGGAACTTTTTGGGATCCAGGTGTTTTGACAAAGCCGCGGCTTCCTTCACTAAAGTACTTTGGTTCATCAACTTTAACAAAGCAAGCGTATTGAACCCCAAGGCACTTCGTGGTTGTATGCCGGTGTTTGGCAGTTGAATAAACGGCAGTTTGCGTCGTTCAGCAATCGTCTGTAAGGTCCCGCCAACTGACAATACCGCAACTGACAGTTTTTTATGCAACGCCAGACGCAATCCGTCAACCACCTCTTCCGTATTTCCTGAAAACGAACTGGCTATGATAAGCGTATTCTTTAACTCCGTTTGCGAGAGCGGTGGCAACCCGTAGTCGCTGTGGACCAACAGGGGCAGAGATGGTGTGTGCGCGAGCAAGACATCAGCAGCCAGATGTGAGCCGCCCATACCGAGCACAATAAACTGCTTCTTTTGTGTGAGGTTTTGTTTGTTTTGTATAACCGGTTTAAAAGAAAACTGTTTTGCAAAAGAAAGAATGGCGTCCTGCATCATATAATATTTAGATCACAGAAGTAATAGCATGTTCCAGTGTATTGGTCATTTTTTCAAGGACGTCACGGTATTGGTCATACCGAGAGGGTAAGTCTTCAAATAATGTGTGACGAACTGTACGTCTTTTCGGGTCGATGATGACCGAAAATTTTTCTTCACTTCGTTGATCGGACATGGTTGGAAACAAAAGCGCAATATCAATATCGACGATAGAGTGTCCAAGATCATCGTGTCTAATTGCTGACACTGCTATGATGTGAGTTTGTATGTGGGGATTTTCTGGATTATCGGAGAATTTTTGTTTTTTTACAGCTTGGATCTCTGCTAAGATTCGCTGTTCAAGGACTTCATCTGATATTTCTGGAGTGCCTCCTGGCTCTATCGGTTCAGCGAATACTCCACGATGGGCCATGTCTGATTCCATATGCATAGGTCGTGGGTTAATCGGCTAGTTTTTCCATGAGTTTCCCTTCAGCATGGAGTGTTGCGAGATCATCGTATCCGCCAATGAACTCATCGCCGATAACAATCATTGGGACGGTTTGCCAGTTATATTTTTTGGTTACCTCTTCACGTATAACCGCATCCGCAGCGACATCAATATCTGTGTATGCGATTCCCAAGGAGGAGAGGAGTTGCTTTGCTCGCATGCAGTATGGGCAGACTGGAGTCGAATAGATGGTGACTGTTTTCATAAAAGTTTGTTCCAGTCGTCAGCGAATTTTTGGACGCCGACGGTTGTTAATTCGTGAGTAATAATGTAGTTGTGCCAATTTTTTTCTAAAGAAATTTCTTGGTAGGGAATTGTTTGGAGTTTGTTTCCGCCGCCAGCCGATTCTTTTGAAAATTTACTGTCCGCCCACTCCTTTAAAATCTTCAACGGTGAAGTGATAATATCCGCCCCGAGTCCCAACGATTGAGTGAAGTGATCCAGAGAACGGACACTTGCAACCAGCACCTCCACGTGGCTGTCACCTGTCTTGTACATTTCAATAATATTTTTGATGAGGCTCATGCCATCTTCACCGCGGTCGTCGAGCCGGCCAATGAATGGAGAGATAAAGACATCACCTTTTTTTGCCCCGAGCGTGGCTGCGTACACAGCCGCTGCTTGCTCCTGGGAAAAGACAAGCGTCATGTTGACTCGACCGCCCTCCTTGATAAACATCTCTGCAGCAGCAAGCCCCGCTGAGGTTGTAGGAAATTTGATATGACCGTTTGGAATCCAGGCAAACATCTCTCTCGCTTGTCTTGCCATTTCATCTGCAGATGTTTGATGATCTGCATACACCTCGATCGAGACAGAACCTTGGGGGAGCAGCGAGGCGACCTCTTGAACAATATGTTTGTATCCAGCGAGCAACTCATCGCGAGTAAATTTTTTTGTTTTGCCGGTGAGTTTTTTTGCTATCAAAGACGGGTTTGTTGTTTGGCCGTCGAGAAAACCAAGAAGATCCAAAACCTGACGGGTTTCATCCGGGTCACCGCTATCGAGAAAAATCTTAGTTTTTATATCGTGTGGACGCATATGTTTGTCAGAAACAAACGTTAAAAGTGGTCAAATTCGGAAATGTCTCGTGGCGAGAATAAGTCAATGGTCCAATCCAGTGCCACTTGCAGCTTTTTTTGCCATGAGATCAACTTTGTTAAGTACACAGTGCGCCATAACCACCAGGCAACTTTCCCGCTAAAGTGAAATCCTTTTACATCGCCGGCCGCCATCCACTCACCAAGAGAGATTAACATACCTTTGCTTTGGTAGTTGATCGGATCAAGTTTTTTTCCAAAAATGAGAGCCGCAATATTCTTCGCCACCTTGCGGCCCTGCGCGACCGCAACCTGTGCCATGGCCGGGAGGGGATCAACCCCATTTGGGCCGGGACAGTGTGCCATGTCACCGATAACAAATACCTCAGGATGCCCGGCAACCTGCATCGTTGGAGAGACCATAATACATCCGCGTGTGTTTTTGGTGATGTTTCCATCGATATCAATCTGATGCGGGGTGACACCGGCAACCCAAATGACGGTATGTGTGAGTAGTATTTCTCCGTCTGTGGTTCGTATGCCCTCTTTTGTGACTGAGTGAACCGCAGTGTTCAGTTTGATTTTCACACGATCTTTTTGCAGCTCTTTCATGGCCCGTTTACGAACCGGCTCTGAAAACATCGGAATGAGCTCTTTCCCTCGCTGCAGCAGAATAATTTCTATGTCTTGTATAATCTCTTCTGAGTAAAATGAATTAAAGGTGTTGTAAAACAACTCAGCGGTTTCAGCAGCCAACTCAACGCCGGTTGGTCCACCGCCCACAATAGCAATTCGTAACATCTTTTTGCGCTCTTCCCGATCTGCGATTTTTGACGCCCGTTCAATAGTTGTTAAATAGTGATTTTTTAATCGCAACGCATCGGATAAGTTCTTTAGTGTAAATGAATTTTCTTCTGCTCCAAGAGTATCAAAAAACTGTGTGGTTGAACCAAGCGCCATCAGCAGGTAGTCGTATGCAATAACACCTACTGTTGTTTCAACGTTCTTTTTTTTCAGATCTACTCGAGTTACCTCTGCCACGTATAAGTCCACAAGACAGCACCCCAGTACTTTTCTCAGGGGCTCGGTCACGTTCTCCGGACTAATCCCGCCGGTCGCAACTTCATGAAGAAGTGGAGTAAACAAAAAATAATTCGAGGTGTTCACGATGATAAGCTCGATATTTTTATTTCCATGAAAAATTTTATGCAATTTTTTAAAGGCATATACTCCTCCAAACCCTGCACCCAAAATAAGAATCCGGGTTTTTTTCTGTTCTGTCATACCGTATTTTTGTTCAAATATCCCTGAATCCCTTCAATGATTTTATCATGAATTATGCCATTCGTGGCAATCACCCCATGAACCCGTTTGACGTTTTCTTGGTTATATAAAAATTGTTTTCCAAACATGTCGGTAACGACACCTCCAGCTTCTTGCAAAATGACTTCAGGAGCACATGTATCCCACTCGCCACAGCCTGAACTCATGTTCAAGTAGAGGTCATACAAGCCTTCTGCAATTCTGCCCATTTTTATTCCCGTGCCTCCGCAACTATGCATAGTTTGGATATGAAATTGCTTGGCCAGCTCAATCTCCTCTGGTTTTAAGTGCGAGCGGCTCAGGACAAGACGGACGTCAGAAGAGTCGTGACTTTTGTCGACAGAGATTTGTAACGGTTTTGCCGAGCCAACCTGCAAAAAAGAGCCGCGGCCTTTTTCTGCATAGTGCAACTCATCTCTGGCTGGGTTATACACCACGCCCAACACCGGTTGTCCGGCAACTGCCAAACCAATCATGACCGCAAACTCATCTGTTTTTTTGATAAAGTCCCTTGTTCCATCAAGCGGATCTACAATCCATATTGCCTCACTTTGTTGACGTCTGAGGTCGTCTTTGGTTTCTTCAGATAAAATAGGGAAAGGCGAGATACCGGCAAGCGCTTTCAGAATGATGTTGTTGGCAGCGAGGTCCGCTTCAGTTACCGGGGAGTGGTCAGGCTTATCCCAAATAGTGTATTTCTCTTGGTAGTATCTTAAAATTTCCTCTCCTGCCTTTCGGGCAATAGGAATAATGTCTTCGACGTGAGGGTAAGAAACCATATCAAGCAGCAAAGAGGGTGACGCAAGTATACAGAAACAAAACTCCCCCGCCAAGGGGCAGAATACGGCTATCTTGACACCCGGCCTCTTTTCTGGTATAAGAGACTGTTGTTCTTTTGTCCCTGGTACCAACCACTGAAAGGAGCAGACGCTCGTGAAAACCACCGTGACCTATCCCGCTCTCGACGAGATCTTCGAACTCACGCTCGACGGCGACGCACCGGAGAACCGGCCGCTCGAGATGGTCCGCGCCGACGGCTACGACGAACCCGAGAAGTGGAAGCACACGGGGCTGACCGTGACGGGGCAGCAGACCCGGCGTGGGAAGCTCGTCTTGGTCGGCTACTGCGATAGCTTCGACGAGGTGAAGGCGAAGCTCGCCGCGCAGGGCACGATCCCCGAAGGGCAGTGGCGCGAGGCCTTCAAGGCCCGCTACCCCACGCTCGACGGCAAGGGGTCGATCGGTGTCGCTGACGCCTCGTGGGCGAGTCCGCACGGCGGCGCCAGCTTCCCATACGTCGACTCGTTCGGCTTTTCGCTCTTCGACTCGGCCGACGGCGGCTTCGACGAGCGCTGGCGCTGGTTGGTGCTCGTCGGCAAGTAATGGGCTCTTGGAATCTCGGTGGCTCAACTCTTTGGGCCCCTTGGCTCCTTCGTCCGTTACCCTACAGCCCCGTATGTTCAGAAATGACGTGCGGGGCTGAGTTGTTTTTAGACTAACTATCTCCAGGTGCCCAGAATGGCGCCCATGGCAAGAAGCTTGAGAAGTGAGTATCCGTTATTGAGAAACCAGAATTTCCAGGATCTGCCCTCCCATAATACAGGGCTCATGCTTGAGGTTGCGATAAGACCAAGCCACAGCCAAAACCCTGTTTGTAAACCAATTGAAACCGGATTTAGCTCTGGTTGTGAAGTGGACCAACCCAAGACAAAATACGCAAGAACATACGCCATAACCAGATATCCCACAAAGTTCAAGATATATGACTTCGCCATACCCTTCTTTTTTATCTCATCGATTTTTTCCTGGCTGATGCCGGTCAATCTCATCCACACTTTTCCAAATAATGGACCGTACCACATACCACCAATAACCATGGCTGCCAATGCTGCAACCAGGATCGCCCAATAGTTAAGTTCGAACATATATCACGATAAAAAATAATGCGTGTAGTATATCATTTTTGGGAAATTTCCGCTAACGCTCGCGTACTTTTGGTCAAGAGGCGGTAACCGGTTTCAGTGATAAGAATATCATCTTCGATCCGTACTCCGAATTCACCCGCAAAGTAAAGTCCGGGTTCGATGGTGACAACCATGCCGGGTTTAAGAACAGTTTCTTGCGATGAACCAAGAGATGGCGACTCGTGTACATCCAGTCCTAAGCCGTGGCCAAGACTGTGCAAATAATATCCTTCAAGCGAATATTTTTTAAAGTAGTTCCAGGATAAGTCAAATAGTTCTTTGGTCAGAGTCCCAGGTTTGCATGCAGCGATGCAAATGTCGGCGCACTCTTTGACTCGGCTGTATACGTCGTAAAATTGCTTTGGAGCCTTACCTAAACATACCGTGCGAGTGACGTCTGCAGTATAGCCGTGATAGGTAAAGCCAAAATCCAGTAACAAACATTGATTCTGCTGTAGTGCATGTCGTCCAGTTTTGTAGTGGGGCTCGGCTGCGTGTTTCCCAGAAGCGACAATCGAGTCAAATCCGACCCCGTCAGCGCCGTAGTGAACCGCGAGACGATGCATTTCGTGAGCAACCTCCCACTCAGAGTGAAGCTGTTGGTGTGCGAGGAGTTTTTTTACCTCACCAAGTACTTGTTCTGAGATGTCGACAGCCTTCTGGATACATGCGACCTCTTCCGGGTCTTTTATGTTTCGTAGACTTTCGACAACTCCGGTTTCTGGCATCAGCTGTGCCTGAGTGGTATGAGAGATTTTTTCAAATTCTGCTAATGTGAGATTATTTTTTTCTATCAAAATTTTGTCTGAGGTGCTTACATAACGAACAAAACTGGTGAGCAGACCATACCGCTCATGATCTACTACGAGTTCCAAGTCAGGAAGATATTTTTGCAGGGCTTCCCCTTGTTGTTTGTACATCTTGGGAAGAAACACAAGAACTTTTTCTTCGGTGATGAGGGCTGTTGCCTCACGTTCGTGGGGAGATATGCCTATAAACCCAGCAAGGTAAAAGACGTTTTTTGGATTGGTAACAAAAAAGGCGCTTGCGTTTTTTTCTTTCAGCAATCCGCGCACTTTCTGTACTCTCACATCCCGCATATCCGTTGCCTGAACTTTTCCAACTCACCAGGGATCAGTCTCATTTTTAGTATATCTGTTGTTAGTTCTTTGCTGCGAAAGTTTTCATGTGTGGCTAGCTCAACGAAGTCATCAAAGGAAAGTGAAAGAATGTTAATTTTTTCCCCGGCATCAAGCGACGGTTCGTGGGTCTTTTGGCAGTTTCGGGCGATATATATGTACACGCTCCAGTCAATTTTACTGGTGGGCTGGAACTCCTTGTATAGTTCCCAGTCGTTTGATGCGCATCCACTTTCTTCCAGAAGTTCCCGTTTGCCTGCATCTTCTGGTGGTTCCCCGACTTCTTGTCTGCCGCCAACAAGGGTGTAAAAAGGTGGGCGGCCAGGTTGTTCTTCTTCAGCTACGAGAATTTTGTCACCAGAGGTTGCAATCACCTCCACCGAATTTGGGCGTTTGAGCATTTCGAAGACTGCCGTTGTGCCGTCAAATAGTACCTGCTCCCATTGGTATACGTCGAAGATTTCTCCAGAGAACACTTTTTTTGCTTCGTGTGGAATAGGCATATTATGGTTCAAATACCTGAAGACTCGGATCTTCTCCATAGTGCTTCAGTACTTTTGTTGCTGTCCAAGACGTGGTGCTATCCATGGTGTAGCCCAGTTTTTCCACCAGGGCTGTAATGGCCGGCTCGTCACCCTCAAGTTCTATATAGTAGGGGATGGTCGGATACTTTTCTATTTCCACGCGAACATCGTCGAGAAGATACGAGGTACGAATTTTCTCTCTATATCGTGTTTGAATAAACCCCAAACCAATAATAATTTTTTCTGCTGTCTCGATGTCACTTACTGCAACCTCAAATTCATCACAGCTTTGGATGTGTTCAGTTTTGACACGGTTGGTTTTAAAGGCGAGAAATCCCTGTTCATCATCTTTTCGCAGACGCAGGAGCTCCTTTTTTTTATTGATATCACCGGCAGGCGTGTCAAACTGTTTGTCGATAATTTTTCGGGTGGCAATTTTTTTTGCTCCAAGCGCTTCGAGTCGAGCAACAAAAGTATCAGGATTGATATCCAGAATTTTCAACTCGGTTTCTTTCATACTACTTACGCCTGAGTCTCCGGCTCGTCCCCATACCAGTCAATGCGGCGTGAGGCGACCATGATGGCGCCGAGGATAATAAAGAGTGCAATGCTGCCGATGAGAAGTGTATACTCTTCCATCTGAAGGAGGATGTACACAAAGCCGTACATCACTGTCAAAATGCCGCCGGCAGTGAGGCCGCGTTGAGTGCTTTTCATGACACTTTTTACGAACGCTGTCACCATGCCAATAATCGCGATACTCGCAATGAGGTAGGCGTATCCGAATCGAATGTATTCAGATAATGACAGAAGTAGAGTGTAGAAGATCAGGAGCGCCAAACCAATAAGCGTGTACTGTACCGGGTGAACCCGCCGTCGGCTGGTCACTTCGGTAAAGAAGACGACGACAAACACCAATGCAATGACCGCAATTGCGTACTTAGCCGATCGGGTAGTTTTTTGGTAGATATCGACCGGCAAGAAGAATCGCACACCAAAGGCATCAGTCTGTTCCCCGGTGTCGTAAGAGTAGCTGTCTTCTGAATATTTTTGCTGGAGTCCGTTGAATGTTACGCGCTCTTTTTCTGTCCATTGGGCCGGGAAGCTACGGTTTAAGTCCAACACGTGCCAGGTGGCCTTAAATCCATTTTGGTCAATAGTATGTTCCGGTAGGAAGGCGCCGTCGAAACTTGGAGATACCCAGTTGGATGTGAGTTCCACTGAAGTGGTTTTGCCCACAGGAACAAATGAAACATCTTTGCTGCCTCGAATATTTACACTAAAAGAAAATGGGTAGTTTTGTGTTGTAGGATTGGCAGGATCAGTGGCAACAATCGGAACGCGAGCACTTACCCCGGAAGCGAGATTCGTCTGTTGAACACCGGTTTGGAATGCAATATTTTGAGAGCCCCAGTGAAGTGTGAGTTGTTCTTGAATGCCGCGCAGGTCAGAGATACCCATCACGACTGTTGCCTCGTTCCAACGCATCTGAGAAGACGAAAGGCCCAGTGCCTGAATATTCGGTGTACCAAAACGGCCCCTCACCTCTCCTGCCATATCATAAACCGGGACGTCGTAAATACCGCGTGAACGCACCTCTGTGGTGGCTTTTCCGGTGACGGCTAACTCTTCAGGAAGAAAAAACGCCTGGCGGACCTGCAGACCTTCTGTGTATGGGATAACCAGAATCGGGCCAATAAGCGCCTGAGCATTGCCCCACTTGCTGCTCACCTCTTCTGTAGCAGAGTCTTTTCGGTAGGATCGATCTTTAATCAGACCCTGTACCATGAAGGATGGTATGAGAAAAATGACGATCAAAACCGCTATTGCTATTGTTTTGAAGGTAAAGGAGTAGGGCTTAATCTTACGACTGCTATGCGTGGTCTCTGTCATATGGAGAGGTTAAGTAAGTATGTTTAGAGTACGTGAAGTGGACAGGGTGTGTCAATGTATTTGTCTCATGGTTCAGCATATATACTCTGGTCAGACGGTGTCGGTCGTCTCGCACGATGCGAGTGCGACCGCACCTCATATCTCGCCCTGATTTTGATCAGGACTCCGATGTGCTGCTCCAGAGTATATATGCGGAAACAAATGCACCTGCACCGCTCGACTACGTCCTGCCAAGTCTGTGTGTACTTTAACAACTGCATGTGGAAATACACTTTTAATATAAGAGGAAAGTACAGCAGATTGCGACGGATCAATTTCAAAAAAAGTTGTTACAGATTTTTGTGGGTCACAATATTTTTTAATGTGTTGCAGCAGTTCTTTATATAGCTGTAAACCTTTGTCGTCGGCAACCAAAGCTGAGTGAGGTTCGTATCGAATCGAAGGCTCGGTGTCCCGCTGCTCTTGTGTGAGATAGGGGAGGTTGGCTGTGATAATCAGAGCACCTTTCGGCCGGTTGAATAGCGCAGAGTCTTTTTTTGCAACGGGTTGAAGCAAATGCCCATGCAAAAAATTTATTGAAATCTGATGGCGCACCGCATTTTTTTTGGCGAGGCGAAGTGCTGACTTTGAGACATCTGATGCAAAAACCAACAGCTGAGGTTGAGATGTCACATTTTTACCGATGGCAATCGGAATACACCCGCTTCCGGTGCCCACGTCGATAAGCGTTATATGTTTTTGTGTTGTGTCTTCTATTTCCTTTAACGCAAGATCCACGAGCAACTCAGTTTCCGGGCGAGGAATAAGTGTGGAGCGGTTGACGTCAAAATCCAAGCCGTAAAATTCTTTGTGGTTTACGAGGTAGGCA
>Ga0155444_136_pt1 | contig 11426 bp, 9 predicted proteins | sample RifCSPhighO2_02_FD_111892 | JGI IMG/M metagenome (GOLD analysis project Ga0155444, IMG submission 111892) | Candidatus Magasanikbacteria bacterium RIFCSPHIGHO2_02_FULL_47_14
ATATTTTTTGTTCGACCATATCAGCCACAGCAGCGGGCGGATTTAACAACTCCCATCCCTGTGTTTTGCAGGTCTGCTCGATTAACGACGTATTTTTAAAAACCACAATCTGTGGATGTTTTGTCAGACCGGAGATATGTTGGCGTACTGCAGTGCATTCTAGCAATTCTCGTGTATCCAGAAGCCTTCCCTCATTAACCAAAAAAACATTGTCATACCCAGCCGCAATTTGCTTGGCAAAGGGGGTGGCATTTGAGATAATAAAAAAGTCAGGGAGCCGGGGGGCGCCCAAGGCCCGCTCAATGTCACGGGTAAGATAAAATATCATACGCGAGTAGTATAGAAGGAATTACGGTATGTATCAACAGCTTAAAGAATTTGGGGCAGTAAAGGTAAACGAGCCTTTGGCCAAGCATACAACCTTTAAAATCGGCGGGCCGGCTGATTTTTTTGTCACGGTTTCTACTACCGCTGATCTGGTCGAACTTTTGAAATTTTTGGATGCAGAGGGTATGGCGTATTTTATCCTGGGCGGGGGGAGTAATATGCTGGTCCGCGATCAAGGATTCCAAGGAGTGGTTGTGAACATACAAACAGATCAGATTAACATCAGTGATACAGACGTTGTAGCTGACGCAGGAGTCGTCACAGTTCACTTGGCGCAGGAAACAGTCAAAGCAGGCCTCAATGGCTTTGAGTGGGGAGTCGGTGTGCCGGGGACCATTGGTGGCGCTGTACGTGGAAACGCAGGGGCCATGGGCGGTGAGATGAAAGATGTCATCTCCTCAGTCGACGTATATCGGGATGGTGAGGTCGTCACATTTAGCTATGATGACTGTGAATTTGACTATCGTCACAGTATATTTAAAAATCAGCCGGGGGTTGTTTTGCGCGCGCATCTGCGACTCAAGAAAACAGAGGACATCGCTGGCAAAAAAAAGATGATTGAGTTTTTACAGTATCGAAATAAGACCCAACCGCAAGGATTTGCCTCAACCGGTTGCATTTTTAAAAATGTCGAGTTCGTACCGGGCAAACAACAGTTCGCCTTTGACGTCCCGGAAGAGTTTATAAAAAAAGGAAAAATTTCTGCCGGCTGGTTGGTGGAAAAAGCGGGAATGAAGGGCGCACAGGTTGGTCAGGCACAAGTGAGTCCGGTTCATGGAAATTTTGTTGTTAATTTGGGAGGAGCAAGCGCACATGATGTGCTCACTCTCGTTGAACAGATCAAAGAAAAAGTGTACGATACAAGTGGAATAGAACTTCACGAAGAAATACAGATCATTTAAACACACTCTATGATTATCACCATCAAGGGGACAGAGATTGAGTTAACGGATGCTTTAAAACAGTATGTTGAAGATAAGTTCGGTGGACTCACAAAGTATTTCGATAATATTACCAGAGCCGAGGTTGATATCGGGCTACGCACACACCACCATAAAAATGGAAAAATTTATTACGCAGAGGTGAATTTACATGTTCCTCGCAAGATTTTGCGTGTTGTGAAGGACGCAGAGGACTTATATAAAGCCATCAATAAGGTGAAGGATCATCTGAAGGTAGAACTTGATACAATGAAAGAGAAGATGCGCACAAAGAATAAGAAAGAGATCCGCTCACAAAAAGAGTATGGCCTCTAAGGTCGCCTTGCTTGGGGCTGGAAAAATGGGCCAGGCCTTTTTTTCTTTACTCCAAAAAAATCATGTTGATGTGTCGATGTGGGATGTGGATTGTTCCAAAATTCCTGACGCAAAACCGCTTGCTGAGACTGTCTCCGGTGCAGATTTTGTGTGTCTGTGCATGCCCTCGTGGTGCATTCGCAGCGCGGTGGAATCACTCGTGCCGTTGTTGGACTCAAAGACAATACTTATTTCGATTTCCAAAGGCATAGAAAAAGACACGGGTTTTTTTATTCACGAAATTTTTTCTGACCTGTTACCGAAAAAGCAGTCGTATGCCCTGATCAGTGGCCCAATGCTGGCTGAAGAGTTGCAGAACGACCAGGGTGGTGTTGGTGTGTGTGCTTCACCGAGCGAAGACGTCTGTGAAAAGGTTCGTCTGTTATTCGATCCAACATCTTTGCGCCTGAGAACCTCCACTGATATTGAAAGTGTGGAACTGGCCGGAGTGTTGAAAAATATTTACGCCATCGCGCTTGGTATTGCAGAAGGACTTGGCTGGCAAAAGAATCGAGTGGGCTGGCTATGCGGAAAGGCGATTGAAGAAATGTGTCTTGTTGCGACCCGACTAGGAAAAGACGAAAAGGTGATGCTTTCGCCTGCAGGAGTTGGTGATTTTATCGCCACCTCTTTTAGTGAACATTCAAGCAATCGATCGTTTGGCCAGTCGGTTGCACAAGGAAATATTGATAAAAAAGGGGAAGGTGTGGTTGCCTTTGTGTCTCTGGAGAAAAAATTGGGCAAGTACCAACCGGAAGAGTTTCCTGTCGTATATGCGCTTTCTAAGATTTTAAACGAGAATGCCCCTGCGAAAGAAGTTTTTGAATACCTTTTTTTTGCACACGCGTAATTGAAATAACATAAAAAGACCGACATACCTGTACGAACCGCTTGGCCCCGCATTGCTGGGACCAAATAGGTGAGGAAGGGTGTATCGGTCTTTTCTTTAGAAAGGGGGGAGCGCGCGCCGGAGTGAAAGGACGAAATGTAAAAACGTGGCGCGCGCGATGGTAGCTCAGCCGTTGAGGAAGCGGCCGTCGGGGCCGGGCCGAAGGAGAGGGTCCGTGCGGGGCCGCGGGGGCGGCGGAGCCGCCTGGCAGCGTTCGCGGACGTGGTCGGCGAGAGGGGCGGTGGGTTTGGGCTTTGGCTCGTCGGGCTTCATCTTCTCCCCTGAGAAAGTTGGGCAAAGGCCGTTGTCGGTTGGTCTACCGTGGCGCAAATATAGCAGATTTTACGCACTTTGTCAATGTAGACAGGCTAAAAGTGACGTGATACAATATTCCGGCTTACAACAGGCGTATGAGTATTATTAAAAAAGCCTACGAAAAGATTTTTGGCTCGCACGTAGAGCATTTATTAAAGGAAGCACGACCCATTGTCGACACAATAAATGCCTTAGAAACTGAGTTTGAGAAACTCTCTGACGACCAACTTAAAGCCAAAACCCCGGAATTTAAAGCGCGTCTAGCAGATGGTGAAACTCTTGACCAGCTTTTACCAGAAGCATTCGCAGCAGTGAGAGAAGCGAGTAAACGCAGCACCGGCATGCGTCATTTTGATGTTCAGTTGATCGGTGGTATTGCTCTCCATCGCGGTAATATTGCAGAAATGCGTACCGGTGAAGGAAAAACATTGGTTGCAACACTTCCTGCATATTTAAATGCCTTGGAAGGCAAGGGAGTTCATGTTGTCACTGTCAACGATTACTTGGCCAAACGTGATGCAGTCTGGATGGGAAAAATTTATGACTTTCTCGGGCTGACAGTTGGTGTGGTTCAAAATCTCCGCGTGAGTTTTCAGTACGATTCGACTGTGCAGGCACCAAAACCATCGGAACAAGAAGCTGTCCTTGAAATCGAAAAAGAGAGTTTCCAAGTGGAGTATGAGTATCTTCGAGACTGTACGCGACAAGAAGCCTATCGTTGTGACATTACTTACGGAACCAACAACGAATTTGGGTTTGACTACTTGCGCGACAACATGGTCCAAGATCTTTCAGACATGGTGATGCGCACCGGCTCTGAGATGCACTATGGCATTGTCGACGAAATCGACTCTATTTTAATTGATGAAGCAAGAACCCCGCTGATCATCTCAGCCCCGGCAGGAGAGGCGACAGAACAGTACTTTACCTTTGCTCAATACGTAAAACGCCTGAAAGAAAACGAAGATTACAACGTAGATGAAAAGTTGCGTAGCGCAACGTTGACCGAAGAAGGCATCCATAAGTTTGAACAGTGGTTGGGTGTTGAAAATATCTATGCCGAGGGTGGCATGCGAACCGTGCATCATATTGAGCAGGCCCTCAAAGCAGAGATGCTGTTTAAACGCGACCGTGACTACGTCGTCGATGGCGACCAGGTGATTATCATTGACGAGTTTACCGGCCGCAAAATGCCAGGTCGCCGTTACTCAGAAGGGTTGCACCAGGCAATTGAAGGAAAAGAAAACGTTCCTGTGCAACAAGAAAGCCGGACACTTGCGACCATCACCTTTCAGAACCTCTTCCGCATGTACAAAAAGTTGAGCGGTATGACCGGAACCGCAGCCACAGAAGAAGAAGAGTTCCGCAGTATTTACAGTCTCGACGTCATCACGATCCCGACAAACAAACAAGATCAACGCTTTGATCACTCTGATCGAATTTACAAAACAGAAGAAGGAAAGTACAAGGCAATTGTCGAGAAAGTGAAGGAGTGTCAAACAAAACAACAGCCGATTTTGATCGGTACGATTTCAGTGCAAAAAAATGAAGGCCTCAGTTTGTACCTCACTGAGCACGGTATTACTCATGAGGTGCTGAACGCCAAGAATCATGAGCGTGAAGGTGAGATTATTGCCCAGGCCGGTCGACCGGGTGCCGTTACGTTGGCCACCAACATGGCAGGCCGGGGTGTGGATATTAAGTTAGGCGGTGTGCCAGCGACTGCAGAAGATCGCGACACGGTGATCAAAGCCGGTGGTTTATTTGTGCTTGGCACAGAGCGTCATGAGTCACGTCGTATCGATAACCAGCTTCGTGGTCGTTCTGCTCGTCAGGGTGATCCGGGTGAAACACAGTTTTTTGTCTCAACAGAAGATGACCTGATGCGCATTTTTGCCGGCGATCGTCTCAAATCCGTCATGAGTCGTTTGAATGTTCCGGACGACGTTCCAATCGAAACCAAGATGATCACCCGCATGCTAGAAACCGCACAGAAAAAAGTGGAGTCCTACCACTTCGACATCCGTAAACACCTGCTTGAGTACGACGACATTTTGAACAAGCAGCGCCATGTTATTTACAAAAAGAGACGAGAGATCCTCGAGAATACGGAAGAAAATAAAAACCGTATTCTTGAGATGGTTGAGCAGGAGATTGAATTTGTCGTCTCATTTCATACGATTGCACCCGAGCAGCAGCCGGAAGCTGTCAGTGGGGACTGGAATATCAATGAGATCTACGAAACGGCCAGAACCATTTTTCCGCTCAACGAAAAAGAGAAACAAGAACTTTTGGCAATGGCAGGCGGTGGCCCTGACAAACTGGATAATGTCAAAGCGCGTGAGGACCTTGTCAACTACTTGTTTGAAAAGGCTAAACTTCAGTATGAGGCGATCGAACAGCAAGTGCGGGGCACTCAGCCAAACGAAGAAGACGCTCGGAAACTGATGACTGAAATTCAAAAACAAGTTTTGATTCGGGCAATTGATACTCTGTGGGTTGACCACTTGGTTGAGATGGATTACCTGAGAACCGGCATCGGCCTCCGCGGCTACGGTCAACGCGACCCGCTCGTTGAGTACAAAAAAGAGTCATTTGACATGTTTGCCCGGTTGCAACAGAATATCCAGAAGGAGATCGTCTACTCATTCTTTAAAGTCGGTGTTGGGCTGCAGTTGGCCCCCAGCATCATGGCTGGCGACTCTCTGGTTTTAAAAGGGGCAGAGAAAACATCAGATAATACCGCCCAAAAGCACACGGACACGGGCTTAAAAAAGAAGATGAGCAAGAAAGAACGACGCCGACTCCGGCGTGAGGGTGGGGGGTTGACCGAGGGAGAATAATCATCTACAATGTTGCCATTCTATGCTAAGGAAACCCAAACAAACTACCAATGTACGAGCGAAAATGCGGTGGGGGATTGCTGCGATTTTTGGATTACTTTTGGTCGCGGCAGCATTCGACGCACCACAGGTTTTTAATAAAGGTATTGATGCTGTAAACAACGTAGCCCACTTTGGCATTCCGCATGTGCCAAACAGGCCATTTCGTCTCGGTTTGGACTTGCGCGGTGGAGCACAACTTATCTATCAGGCTGATTTGAAGGATATTCCATTTGCCGACCAGGGCGAGGCAGTGAACGGTGTACGTGATGTTATTGAACGCCGTGTGAACAGCATTGGTGTATCCGAGCCACAAGTTCAGACAACGAAGTCCGGTGAGAACTACAGGCTCCTCGTCGAGTTACCGGGAGTAAATGATGTGAATGATGCCATTAACCTGATTGGCGAAACCCCGATTTTGGAGTTTCGAGAACAAAATACAGAACCACCACGGCAGTTGACATCAGAGGAACAAAAACAGCTTGATGCATACAATGCTGATGCAAAAAAGCGCGCACAGGACGCCTTAAAGGCGCTCCGTTCCGGCAAGTCGTTCGAAGATGTCGTCAATCAATACTCTGAAGATCAACTCAGCCGAAATAACGGTGGGTATGTTGGTTTTATCAACTTGGAAAATGCTGACTCGACGATATACGAATGGGCAAAGAGCCATAAGCAGGGTGAGCTGAGCGGTGTCTTAGAGACAGGCGAAGGTTTTGTGATCGCTAAGCGCGGCGGAGAACAAGATGGCCCGGTACAAGTTACAGCCAGCCATATCTTGTTATGTTATCTGGGCGCACGCAGTTGCGACGCCACTATGACCAAAGCTGAAGCTCGCGCAAAGGCTGATGAGTTGTTTACTCAGGCAAATGCAAACAACTTCGCTGATCTTGCCAAAGAAAATTCCACAGACCAAATCTCCGGTCCAAATGGTGGTGATCTTGGTACCTTTGGTCGCGGTGCGATGATTAAGGAGTTCGAGGAGGCAGTCTTTGCTGCCAAAGCAGGGGAGATCATTGGTCCTGTAGAAACACCACTTGGTTTTCATATTATTTATAAACGCGGTGAAGAGATAACAAAAGAGTACGAAATCTCTCATGTCGTTGTTCGTACGCAGTCACCGGAAGACATCTTGCCTGAGTTTAACCCATGGAAAGTGACCGGTTTGTCGGGTAAGCAGTTGGATCGTGCAGAGGTTGTCACTGACCCGCAAACCGGTGCTGTGCAAGTGTCACTCCAATTTGACTCTGAAGGAACGAAACTTTTTGAAGATATCACTCGCAGAAACCTCGGTCAGCCCGTTGCGATTTTTCTTGATGGCGATGCGATCAGCGTCCCCACTGTCCAAAGTATTATTAGTGGAGGACAGGCGGTGATTACAGGAAGTTTTACCATTCCCGAAGCACGACTTCTGGCTCAGAGATTAAATACCGGTGCATTGCCGGTGCCTATTGAGCTGGTGTCACAACAAACGATTGGGCCAACCCTTGGTGCAGTATCTCTGGCTAAAAGTTTGCGCGCAGGTACGATTGGTCTATTGCTGGTTATGGTGTTTCTGACCTTGTACTATCGTTTGCCCGGGTTTTTGGCCTCATTGGCCCTGGGATTGTACATCGCCTTGACCCTTGCTATCTTTAAGCTTATTGGCGCCACGCTCACATTGTCCGGAATTACCGGATTGATCCTCTCGATTGGAATGGCGGTCGACGCAAATATTCTTATCTTCGAGCGGCTTAAAGAAGAACTGCGTATCGGCAAAAGTTTGAAGACGGCAGTGAACGAAGGATTTGCTCGGGCCTGGACCTCTATTTACGATGGAAATGTGGCAACCATTATCACGGCTGCTCTGTTGCTTGCTATGGGTGTGAGCTTTGTAAAGGGTTTTGCCTTTACGTTGATCATTGGTACGCTCCTGAGTATGTTTACAGCAGTGACTGTCACCAGGGTCCTGCTCCAGGTTGTAGTAAGTTGGTTTGGTGACAAGAAAAGTTTTCTGTTTTTGGGTTCTAAGGAATAAGCTATATGAATTTTCCCATTGTAGAAAAAAGAAAGTATTTCTTTGGTGTTTCACTGGTGCTTACTATGACGAGCATCATTCTGTTGTTCGTCTACGGGTTGAAGCCTGGGTTGGACTTTACCGGCGGAACACTTTTGGAAGTTGAGTTTACCTCAACACGACCGGAGGTCACTGCTGTGCAAGAAGCCTTGGTTCCACAGAATTTAGGTTCCATAGTCGTACAGCCGGTCGGCGAACAGGGTCTTATTTTGAAGACAAGGTTTGTCAGTGAAGAGGAGCATCAGCAGATACTCGGGGTGTTACGTGGGCTGACTACAGCAAATACCACATCGCCAGATACGGCCACGGGCGCCAAACCCGATATCCAGATTGAGGCCACTGCCGGGAGTAATGTGACTGTGAATATAGAAGACGCCACTGCAAATGAGAATGCGAGGCCAGAGGTTATTGAAAAGCGTTTGGAAACAATCGGCCCGGTTATCAGCGCAGAACTGCGTAGCCGTGCGATTCAGACGGGCATTTGGGTGTCTTTAGCAATTATTGCGTATATTGCCTACTCATTCCGCAAGGTTTCACGACCGGTTCAGTCGTGGAAATATGGGCTTGTGGCCGTTGTTGCCCTCTTTCATAATGTTATGTTGACACTCGGGGTATTTATTTTGCTTGGAAAGTATCAGGGTGTAGAGATTGACATTCCTCTTGTCGTCGCTTTGCTGACGATTTTGGGTGCCTCGGTTAATGATACGATTGTGGTCTTTGACCGTATCCGTGAAAAGTTGATCCGCCACAGTGGCCGCAACTTTGCTGAAACGGTAAATATCGCCATCAACGAAACAATCGGCCGGTCGATAAATATTTCTTTGGCTATTGTCCTTACCCTGACCGCCCTTATTTTCTACGGAGGCGACTCTATTCACTATTTTTCCTTGGCGTTGCTGATTGGTATTATTGTTGGTACCTACTCTTCAATTTTTGTCGCAAGTCCGCTCCTGGTTGCTTGGGAAGAGCAGAGACTCAAACGTCGAGCGTAGTATCATGGATGAAAACGACACCTATCAACGGTGTCGTTTTTTTGGTATACTTGATCCGAAGGCCCATATTAAGGGTCTTTGCTAACGTACTATGACAGATAAATTTATTCGTCATTTCGTTTCGGCGATTGGCTTTCTCATCGCGCTCTTCATATTTGTTGCAGGATATATTTCCGGTACCCATGGATGGTGGTGGGTTATCATTTCTTCCGGCGTTGTGTATTTTATAGTTTACAAACTTGTGGATGCAGGGCATTAATCGTGTATGGTCTCAGATTTGTTTACTTTGATTTCAAATACAGTATTGGATTTTTTGACACGGCCCGCAGCAGTTGTCTTATTGGATTTACTTGCGCTCGGGGGGTATCTGTTTTTGGTGTGGTTGCTATTGTACGCAGGCTTGTTGATGTACACACAGTATAGAAAGTTACACTTCACAGCACATTGGAAATGGGTGGTGCTGGCTGTGGACATGCCTGCACTGAATATTCAGACACCAAAGGCGGTGGAACAAATGTTTGCACATCTTGCGGGCGCATGGAATCATGTGAATATTGCAGAAAAGTTTTATCATGGATTTGAACAGCGCACATTTAGTTTTGAGATTATCAGTATCGAAGGATATATTCAATTTATTATTCGTACAGAAGAAACATTTCGAGAACTTGTCGAAGCCGCTGTGTATGCCCAGTATCCCGAGGCAGTCATAACAGAAATAGAGGATTACGTTGGTGGCATTCCGGATAAGTTTCCGAATGAAACCCATGATATTTGGGGAGCAGATTTTGGACTCGAGGAGGCGGACGCTTACCCCATTCGTTCTTATCGGGAGTTTGAGCACAACATCTCGAAAGACACGGTTTTGAAGGATCCGATGGGTACTTTTTTGGAGAGTTTTAGCCGCATTGGTGCGGGGGAGCAGATGTGGTTCCAGATAGTTATAGAGCCAATCAGCAGCCACTGGAAGGAGCATGCGATGGAAGAGGTAAAACACTTGATAGGCGAAGCAGAACATCATAAAAGCAGCCCTATTTTGGACGCCATCTCAAATGCACCAATGCGAGTCCTTGAGGGTTTTGGTGATCAGATTTTTGGGCGAGAGGCTTCGGAACATGCCGCACATGAAGAACGCCCTGCTGATCGCAACCAATTGAAGTTTTTAACGCCGGGCCAAGTCAAGGTGGTCGAAGATATTGAAAAAAAGATTAGCTTAATTGGATTTAAAACGAAGATGCGGGGGCTGTATATTGCTCGCAAAGAGGTCTTTCGTCCATCCCGTGGTTTCAACGCCTTAGTTGGTGCAATCAACCAGTTTAATGTTCCAACTGCAAACTCCATTGTGCCAAAGTTTACCTTGCATATTTTTTATTTTTTTACCAAGAGACGTACTTCAGAAAGAAAGCGGCTTCTGATGAAAGGATATAAAAATCGAAAGATGAAGGTCGGGTCATCACCGTGTATTTTAAATATTGAAGAGTTGGCTACGATTTGGCACTTCCCGATGTCACATGTGAAGACGCCGTTGTTGCAGAAAGCTCAAGCCAAACAGGCTGAACCCCCAGCAGAGTTGCCGGTGGAGCAGTTTTCGATTGAAGAACACTTGGAAGATAGGGGCGCTGGTGGAGAGAAGAAGGCCGAAGGCAAAAAAGAATATCAGATTGATGCGTACGAGTATCCAGATGACATGAAGTTTGGTTAGTCTCTACTTTGTAAAAACAAAAAACCGTCCAGCAATCTCCTCCCTGATGCGACAAGTGTTTGTCAGATCAGGGCGGCGCTGGACGGTTTTTTTGCGCCACCGTAGTTGAGACTGACGCAGATCGCGTCGTTGGTGGTCAGTGACCGTGTGTGTGATGCGCGTGGTCGCCGTGGAATGACCAGAGACTCCCGCGGGTGTGAAGTTCGATCTTCACGCCAGCGAGGTCAGCGGACGGAATGCTTCCGTCGTTTGCGTGGAGGACGGTGATGATCAGGGTATCGTCCTGGATGAGCGGATCGGTCAGCACCTCGTCACGGCACACGCCGCACGGGTGCAGAGTTTCACCCATCTGGCCGCTCTCGTCATCGCGCTTCAGCTTACCAGTCACCACGACCACCTCGACGCGCACAGCGCCGGCGGTGCGAGCTCGGTCGATAGCAACGCGTTCGGCGCAGATTTTCTTCACGTCGGGCGAGGGCTTCTGATTACCCCCCTTGAAGACTTTGTAGCCACCACTGGGCATGATGACCCGCATGGCGGCGCCAACGTGGAAGCCTCCATAGTGTGCAGCTTCTTCAGCGGCCGTCCGAGCTGCACAGACGATGAGGTCGTAGTGAGGCAACACGGCTGCGAGAAGGGCGGATGAATGTCCGGCCATCGTTTCCTCTCCTGGAATGAACGGTTATTAACCGCGCACTATATCATATAACACCATTTCTGTCAATCTTGCCAAGCGGTCAGCTTTTCTGTACACTGGGTTTTCAGTATGTGGATAAATGAAATTTTGGCTAAAAACAGAAAAATTCTGGCACTTTCTCCAATGGCAGACATGACTGACTCTGCCTTTTGCCAGGTAGTGCGCCAGATTGGCGGTGCTGATGTTGTATTTCGCGAGATGGTGAGCGCAGAGG
>Ga0155444_155_pt2 | contig 11365 bp, 9 predicted proteins | sample RifCSPhighO2_02_FD_111892 | JGI IMG/M metagenome (GOLD analysis project Ga0155444, IMG submission 111892) | Candidatus Magasanikbacteria bacterium RIFCSPHIGHO2_02_FULL_47_14
CATGTCGCGTAGCTCAGCGATTTTTTTTGCCACCTCCTCCACCAGCCATGGTTCGTTTCTTTTTCCGCGACGGATATTTGGTGTGAGATATGGTGAGTCAGTTTCCAAAAGTATCCGGTCGAGCGGTGCATTTCTCACCACCTCCAATAAATCTTCCTGTAGTTTTGGGTTTGATTTTTTCGGTGGAAAGGTAATCACACCGGTAAATCCTAAATAAAATCCCATCTCCAGATACTGCTTTGCATGTATCCAGTCACTGGTGTAACAGTGAATAGTGCCCCGGGGCTTTTTGTCCAATGCATGCAGAACCTCAACCATCTGATCATGCGCATCACGACAGTGAACCACCAACGGCAGATTATGACGCATGGCAAATGCAACATGCGCCAAAAACACTTTCCTTTGTTTTTCCAACACCTGCTCTACAGAGACGTCGGCAGGAAGGTGAAACAAATCCAAACCGGTCTCTCCAACACCAATAATTTTTTTAGAAGACTGGTACAACGTCTCATAGTATGCATCATCAAAATCCTCTTCACGAGATTGAAAAGAGGACTCTTCTTCGTCCACATGGGTGGAATGGAGGTGAATAGGATGTGTTCCAATGCTTGCGTAGACATTGTTGTAAGCCTCGGCAAGTTCAACTGCGGCTCTACTGGTGTCTTTTTGCGTCCCGACCATGTTCATGATCACGCCCTTTCCAAGTGAGTCTTGAATCACCTCTTCACGGTCATCGGAATATGCCTGGAATTGGACATGGCAATGCGTATCAAACAGCATACTAACGAACAACAGACTCAACGTAATCAAATGTTGCACGAATCAACCGAAGCGCATCCGGAACGAGTGGTAAAAGTACGGCAATGCTATCACGTGCAAATGGCGCGACTACAGAAAGAGCTAACGCATGTGATATCCTTTCTGAAATTGGAAAGCGCTCCAAAAAGTAGATAATAAATCCCACGCTGATCAGCCCCTCGACAACGCCAAAGACAAGCCCGCCGATCCGATTGAGTGAGTTGATAAATGGTAATCGTGTGACAAGTGAAAATACTTTGTCTAACAGCCAAAACACCAAACCGACAAGGCGGTTTAAAATGATAAAACTGATCGCAAAAACCAGCACCCGTGACAGATTCTGTCCCCATCCGGTGTGTTGGACCAACCATTGGGCCACGGGCTCATAGTAGCGCGTTGCAACGTAGACGCCAAAGACCGTCCCGAGCAAAGATCCGAGTGTGTGAATAAATCCAAACCACAGCCCAAATAAGCCGAAACCACCCACGATGATAAGCAATACGACGTCGACAAACGACATAAATATTTTTTAAGAAGTCAACCGAGGAAAAAGTACCTCCTCAGCCCGCTGAATACGCGTACCGGGCTCCAAGCGACCCCACTCTTTTTCTACCGATAAGACGTCCATTTTTTTTGGGTCAAGACCAAGTTGGACCAGTATATTCTCCGCAGTTTGTGGCATTATTGGCAGTAACGCAAGGGCCAGATGGCGCAAGCCTTCCGAAAGGCGGTAAAACAACGCCTCGACCGGCTGGCCTTTTCGCACCAATTCCCATGGTTTTTCTTCTGAAATGGTGGTATCAAGCGCTGTAACCAATGTTTGAATATTATGGACGACGTCGTGAAACGCAAATCGTTCTATCGCCTCCTGGTACTTCTTCCAAAAACCGACCGTGTCAAACAAGTCGTCGGCTTTGTGCGGTATCAAGTTATTTTGATATTTTTCAATCATGCTCAAAATGCGTGAGGTCAAATTTCCAACCCCATTCACCAGATGAGAGGTGTAGATCTCACGAAAACGCACATCAGAAAAGTCTCCGTCTTGATAGGCTGAGATGGCTCCCAAAAAGTAATATCTTACTGCGTCAATGCCATACGTCTCTACCAACTTCTTCGGGTGAATCACGTTATTCAGTGACTTGCTCATTTTTTGGCCATCAACCGTGATATACCCATGAATAAACTCACTTGTCGGGAGTTGGAGACCGGCGGACAATAACATCCCAAGCCAGTACACCAGGTGAAAGCGGGCAACACCCTTGCCCAACACATGAATCACCTCTCGTTTTTCTTCACCTGGTTGAACCCAGTAGCTTGTATACGGGGAGCTCTGCTCCTTATGAAAATCCAATGCAGTCAGATAGTTGGTCAACGCGTCAAACCAAACATACATGATTTGAGACGGATCGCCCGGTACAGGAATCCCCCAACCATGTGCGCGCTCGAGTGAACGAGAGATACTGAAGTCCTCCAACCCTTTATCGATCAAGGCAAGCATCTCATTTTTACGTGAGTCCGGATACACCTTTATCAAGCCATCACCAATAATTTGTTTCAGTTCTTTTTGATAACTCGAAAGACGAAAAAAATAATTTTCTTCTTCGACAACGTCCGGTCGGGTCTGGTGCTCGGGACACAAGCCATTTTCAAGTTCTTCCGGTGCATAAAAGATCTCACATCCAACACAGTACAGGCCACGGTAGGCTTTTTTGTAAATATCTTCTTTTTTGCATAAATTCCACAACTTCTGAGATCCATCGACGTGACGTTGCTCTGTGGTGCGAATAAAATGAGTGTTTGAAAGGTCTAATATGGTTTCAAGCTCGCGGAATGCCTCAGCATGTTCGTCAACAAACTCCTGAACCGGCTTCCCCGCTTTCTGTGCTGCCTGAACATTTTTTAAAGAGTTCTCATCCGTACCAAAGACAAAAAAAACGTCCTTGCCGCACAGTCTCTGATATCTCGCCATTGCATCACCTTGTACCGCCTCGAGCGCATACCCGATGTGGGGTGACGCATTCACGTACGGAATGGTCAGTGACAGAAAATATGGTTTTTTCATAGGAGTGCTTAAACTATAGCAAATATAGCGCCGCGAATCAATTGTATGATATACTATCCCTGTTTTATCAGTATGGACCCAAAGTCAAAGGATTCATTTGATTCGAATTATCTGCAAACCGGTCGAGCACCTCTCCCGGGTGAATTTTTGCGTGAAGAAAACCAACCTCAGCAACCTGAAACTCTTCGACCTGTGGAACAACAGGCAGCGCAGGCTTCAAGGCAGGAGCAAGAAACTGTTCGAGAGCGACAGGAACAAAAGATTTCGTCCACACAACCTGAGGGTTTTCTTGATGAGACAATCGAGGGGCTGAAACGAAAACTTCGCAAACCAAAAGCGCAGAAACCAACGCAGATCCCACAGGTTCGCGACGAACTGACCCAACAGGTAGAGACGATCCTTGAAGAAGGACTCAAAGACGCGTTCAAAGAACTGACGCCTCTTCAGCGGGAAAAGTTTAAAATTGAGGGAGAAAAAATCGCGTGGGAGATACGAAACTTGATACGATCAACAAAGGTAAAAGTAAAAGGTATTTTTTCACTTATTGTTGAGTGGTTAAAGCTCCTCCCGGGAGTGAACCGCTTTTTTTTGGTCCAGGAAGCGAAAATCAAGACAGACAAAATTATTGCGTTGGCGCATCAACAACAAAAAATGTATACAAAACATTAACCTATGGTGTGGGTGTTTCAATTTGCCGCGCTCCCTGCTGAACAGTCGCCGTACCAACTTCAAGCTGTGACAGAGGACCCTGTTCTTTTAGGCATCCTTATTTTTCTTCTCGGAAGCGGAGCGCTTGCCGCTTCCCTTTTTTTGTTGCGGGGTTTTTTTCATGGTAGAACCCGAGCACAAAAGGCATTTCATCGGGTTGTACTCCAAATTCAGGTCCCGAAAGAAAAAAAAACTGAGGGCCAAAACAACCAGTCATCACAAGAAGACCGATTGGACTTTGTCAAAGAAGAAATCGGCATTGCTGAGACACTGTTCTCGGCGGTTGCAGGCCTTAAGGCACAGCGTGGTTTCCACGCATGGCTTGCCGGTCGCGACGACACATTTTCTTTTGAGATGGTTGTTCATAATGGCCTTATTTACTTTTACATAGATACACCGCAGCGTCTTCGTTCATTTATTGAACAACAAATCCATGCACAGTATCCCTATGCACAGATCGATGAGATGACAGACTACAATATTTTTACAGAAAAAAGCACGATCGTCGGTTCCTACCTCGTCGACCAAAGTAAGCATATCTTTCCATTTAAAACGTATAAAAAAATGGACTCGGATCCGCTCTCCGGCTTTCTCAACGCCTTGGCTCGCATTCGCGAAAATAACAGCGCTGCAGCCATTCAGTTTGTCGTGCGAAGCGCTAAAAGGAAATGGCGTCGGCCGGGCGTACGCATTGTTCGTGAGGTACGAAAAGGTAAAAAATTTGAACGCGTAGCACATCAGTCAGCGTTCATGCGCGGCTTTCATAAGTCAACGGAAACCCTGGGGCAGTTATTTACATCTCGCAAAAACCAAAATCTTTCAGAACAACACAAGTCATATCAACTCTCTCCCATGGAAGAAGAGATGCTTAAAGGTATTGAAGAAAAGTTGAGTAAGGGTGGGATGGACGTGACTGTTCGAATTTTGTCTGCCTCAGACGATCCATCCATGGCGCAGCTCCACCTTGAAAATCTGGTCAACGCCTTCAGCCAGTTTAACCTCTACCGGTATGGCAATAGTTTTAAAGGTATTATCCCACGACGTCAGTCAATACTGATTGAGGACTTCATTTACCGCACATTTCATCCACACCGCCATATAGTGTTAAATACAGAAGAACTTGCATCACTCTGGCATCTTCCACTTCACTCAACCGAGGCACCGAACATTGCATGGCTGCAGTCGCGCAAGGCCCCGCCTCCTGCAAATCTTCCCACCAGCGGATTATTGCTTGGACATGTTATCTACCGGGGGCAAGACGCCAAGGTCTTTATGAAAGAAGCAGATCGCAGACGCCATTTTTATGTTATTGGTAAGTCAGGTGGCGGAAAATCTGTGTATATTGAAAATCTGGCTGTTCAGGATATACAAGCCGGCAAAGGTGTCTGCGTTGTTGATCCACATGGGGATTTTGTTGAATACGTACTCCAGCATATACCAAAGCATCGCGCAGATGATGTGGTGGTCTTTAACCCATCCGATGTTGATCGTCCAATCGGGCTGAACATGCTAGAGGCAAAAAGTGAAGAGCAAAAAGACTTTGCTGTTCAAGAGATGATCGCGATATTTTATAAACTCTTCCCCCCGGAAATGATCGGCCCGATGTTCGAGCACAACATGCGAAACGTGATGTTGACTCTTATGGCCGACCTCAATAACCCGGGGACAATCATCGACATTCCGCGCATGTTTACTGATGATGACTACGTGAAAGAGTACCTGAAAAAACTAAAAGATCCGGTTGTTCGCTCCTTCTGGGAAAAAGAGATGGCAAAGACCAGTGACTTCCACAAGTCAGAGATGCTTGGGTACCTCATTTCAAAGGTTGGACGGTTTGTGGAAAATGAGATGATGCGCAATATCATGGGACAACAAAAATCCGGCTTTGACTTTCGAGAGATTATGGACAAGCAAAAGATCCTCTTGGTCAATCTTTCTAAAGGAACCACAGGTGAGGTGAATGCAAAACTTATTGGTCTCATCGTTGTTGCTAAACTCCAAATGGCCGCGATGGCCCGTGCATCCCTCCCCGAAGAGGAGCGCAAGGACTTCTACCTCTACATCGATGAGTTTCAAAACTTTGTCACTGACTCAATCGCCACCATCTTGTCAGAGGCAAGAAAATACCGTTTGGACTTGATCATTGCACACCAATACCTTGGTCAACTTGTTGATGAAAAAGGACGCGGTGCAATTAAGGACGCGGTGCTTGGCAATGCTGGAACGATCTCAACATTCCGTATCGGCCCTGATGATGCTGAAATTCTTGCAAAAGAGTTTGCACCAACCTTCGGTGCCTATGACCTCATTAATGTGCCACAATTTTCGTGTTATATTAAGTTATTGATTGATAACCAAGCCGCCAAACCGTTTAATATGAACACCTACCCGGCACAACCAGGAAATAAACAGTTGGCAGAAGCGATTAAGCAGTTGTCTCGATTGAAATATGGAAGAGACCGTCGGATTGTCGAGGCAGAGATTTTGGAACGAACAAAACTGGGTGTTTCAGAGGCAAAGTCTCGCACCGACATGATTGAGGCAAGTTTATAACGATTTGTAAAATCAAATCGTGCACATCTTTTCCCCCCCCTGTCCACCAAGAAAAAGACACTCCAAATTCGCTGTGATATAGTGGAAGACATCACATAAAAATTTGTTATGGAATGTCTCAGCGAACTCATCAAAAATAAAATAATTTTTGTCAAACCACAGACCAACACCAATATGCAAAAAGACGACCTTCTCTCCGCTGATTTGCAACTTGACTCGTTCCTAAACTCTACAGAAGTTCCTGCTCATACAGAAACCACTGTTTCCGTATCGCCAGCAGAAGTGGAGCAGATTAAGGCAACCCTATATAGCATGAAGGACACCATTGATACGCTCCTGCGCTCTCTTTCCGGCAACAAAACACTTGGCAAAATTGAGACAACGAAAGTATTTTCTTCTCCAAATATCGAAGAAGGTCAGGTGATTGAGGGGGTTTTCAGCGGAGAACATATGGTTGGTGCAGATGGAAAAGAGTACCCGGTACCGGCAAACTATGCTAGTAAGTCAAAACTTGTTGAGGGTGACATGATGAAGTTAACCATCAGCCCACGCGGGACATTCATTTATAAACAAATTGGTCCAATTGCCAGACAACGAGTTCGTGGCGAGTTATTGGCCGATCCACAACTTGCGCAATGGAGTGTCTTGGCCGGCGGACGAGTCTACAAAATCCTTACAGCCTCTGTCACCTTTCACAAAGGCCAAGTTGGTGACGACGTGATATTGCTTATTCCAGAAGATGGCGAGAGCCAATGGGGTGCTGTGGAAAATATTATTAAAAAATAGAATCCTTGTAAACTAAAAACTAGTATTCCTGCCTCACCTATTTGTGCGCCTCTTTACCCCGACTTAGTCGGGGTCGTCTCCCTGCGAGGAGACAGTCACACAAGCGGTTCGGCATGGAATACTAGTTTTTTAATTTGACTCTACTTTTTATGACATGTGTGCTGAGACCAACTTGGTCATTGCAAACATGTTGACTTCCTTTTCTCCACCAAAGAGTGGAAGAAGCTTCTCATCAGCGCGAACCTGGCGCTTGTTGGTTGGATTCTGCAAGTTATTTGCTTTGATGTATTCCCAAAGCTTCTTGACAACCTGTGCGCGTGGCATTGGACCTTTTCCAACGACTGCCTCAAGCTCTGGAGTGAGAGTCAATGGTTTTGCCAGAGCTGGGTTTAACTTTCTTGGCATAGAAAGACAGTTAGATTAACTAAACGAGGAATAATGTGGACAGTATAGCATAGAATGAAAACCAGGACAAGCGGCGGCTTTACTGGCCCTGCCGGAGTGCGCTATAATGGGTAAATTCTATGGCACTCTATCACATCCATCGACCACAGCATTTTGAGGCTATCATTGGCCAAGAACACATCGTTCGAACCCTTTCAAACCAGATTACTACCGGGCGCGTTGGGCATGCCTATTTATTTTCAGGACCACGGGGTGTTGGCAAAACCACGACTGCACGAATTATCGCAAAGGCTCTGAACTGTAAGGAACGCAAGACAAAGGATCCAAACCCATGTGACGAGTGCAGTTCTTGCATCGAAATTCGTGATGGTCGGTCCATTGACGTTATAGAAATTGATGCCGCCAGTCACACAGGTGTCGATCATGTCCGCGAACACATCATCGAAAATTCGCGATTTAAACCGAGCAAGTCAGCATATAAGGTCTTTATCATCGATGAGGTGCACATGCTCTCCACAAGCGCGTTTAATGCGCTTCTGAAGACGTTGGAAGAGCCACCGGCACACGTTGTCTTTATTTTGGCCACAACTGAATCACAAAAATTACCCCAAACGATAGTTTCTCGTTGCCAACACTTCTCCTTTTCCACAGTTGCTCGTGATATTTTACAAAAATACCTGGAAAAAATTGCGAAGACTGAGTCTACAAAAGTTGATAAAGAGGTTCTGGGCTACATCATTCAAAAAAGCGGTGGCTGTGTTCGAGATGCTGTGAGTTTGCTGGACCAAATTCTTTCTTCCGGTGAAAAAAACATTACTCCTGACGTTGCAAAATTATTTCTACCAATCTCTCCTCAAGAGGACGTCCACGCCCTCGTTCGAGCAGTCGTTGAGTCAGATGTCTCTGCTTCTTTGGCAATAATTCAAAAACTTGCAGACCGCGGCCAGGATATGACTCAGTTTATGGACGCGGTAACTGGTTTTTGTCGAATAATCTTACTGGCGCAAATGGAAAATTCCTTGTGGCCGGAGTTGATTGATAGCAACGAAACAAAGGCAGAAGTACTCGAGTTGAAACAAAACATTACACCCGAAAGGTTGATGGCGCTCATTGACGGTTTGATAGAGCGCAGAAACCAGATTAAGTTAAGCCCACTCCCCCAACTTCCTTTAGAAATGTTGGTCATCTCAACCTGTGGACAGACAGCTGGTCGCGGGCAGTCACCCAGCGGTGATCGGAGCAAAGGCGAAAGTGAAGTCGTGAAGACTGAGAGCGCTCCGGTGGTTGTGTCTGCAGTGGAGCCTCCCGCGCCGATTGCAGCACCACCAGCCCAAACAGCCAAGAAGTCAGTGACTGCGCGAGTAAAAGAGCTTGTAGGCAAGGAAGAGCGCTTGCTTGATGAGAATGTCGTCAGAACCGAGTGGCAACAACTCGTTCAAAAACTGGAATCCGTCTCCCCTTCTTTGGTGTTTATTTTAAAGTTATCCGAGATTGTAAGCATAGAAAAGACAACAATCACCTTGTCTGTTCAATATCAGTTTCACAAGGACAAGTTGATGGACAAACCCACCTATCGCAAGTTGACTGAGATGCTGGCAGAGTCATTGGGTATTCGCGTTGACTTGGTTGTAGTCGTAAAAGAAGGAAGCCAGGGTGTACAAACTTCAAATACCAGCCAAAACCACGAACTCCAAGAGTTGGCCGCTGCCTTTGGAGGAGAGGTCGTATAAAAGGTTGATTTTGTCTCTGGGATGTGGTATAGTGATCCGACAAAAAGCACTATTCGGGGCTCGTCTAATGGTAGGACCGCAGATTCTGGATCTGCTTATTGGGGTTCGAATCCCTAGCCCCGAGCACACGTTATAAAGCAGCGCTACGTAGCACTGCTTTTTCGTTTGTTCAAAGCAAAAAATTTACTGCTCGTATCCCCCATTAAGGTATCAAACTTGCCCTTTTCTACAACTCTTCCGCCGTCAAAGACATAAATTACATCAGACTTTTCCAGTGTTGAAACACGGTGTGCAATACTTATAACTGTCCTTTCCTTGAGCTGTGTCTCGAGCGCCTCCTGAATAAGAAACTCTGTTCTGTTATCCAAGGACGAGGTTGCTTCATCCAAAATAATAATCGGAGAATTTTTACATATGGCACGAGCAATACCGACTCTTTGACGTTCTCCACCGGAAAGATGATAGCCCTTCTCCCCAACCAGCATTTCTAACCCATTTGGTAGCTGCGCAACAACTTCATCTAACTGTGCAATGGATAACGCTTTGGCTAATGTAACATCATCGATATCTCGAAGAAGCGTAATGTTTTCGCGCAACGTCAAATTAAAAATCTCCGTCTCTTGTAACACCAACGTAATTTTTTGAGTCTGGTCGTCGTGCGTGAGATCGTAAAATGATACATCGCCAATACGATAACTCCCCGAGTCTATTGGATATAAGCCTGCCAAAATTTTAGCAAAGGTGGATTTTCCACTCCCGGTTTTACCTACGAGACCAACTTTGGAAAACTTGGGGATGACAAAAGAAACATTAGTTATTGTTTCCTCATCTTTATCTTTTTTGCCTTTTTCGTAGGTAAAATGCAACCGATCAATGGTAATTTCTTTCCAGCCGTGCGGGAAATGTTTCTTTCCCGAATGTGTCTTGGTTTTTGCTGAAAAAATACCCATCATTCTGCCCATTGCAGACTTTGCATCCAAAACTACCTCATAGACCTCAATCATGTCATTCGAATTTTCAACAACTTTTTGCATATACCCATAAAATATGACCAGAGCACCTGCCGTTACCTGTCCTGCCAACACATCCTGAACAATAAAAAACAGAAAAGCGCCATAGCACAGCCCATTAAATGCCTGATAGCACTTCCACATGTTGTTTTTTATCAAACGCAATATGTACTCATGGTCACGTATGTTCCTCTCTTTGCCTGCAATATGACGTTTAAAATCAGAGCCCGCACCAAGAGTCTTTATCGTCAAAATATTGCTCAGACCCTCAACATACGAGCCGCCTGCCTTCTCCACAGACGAAAAAAACTCATCGTTTTCTCTCTGAATACGTCGATTAAAAGATAAAACGATGACCCAAAACCCCAAAATATATATCAAAAAGAAAAGAACATACTTTGGCTGAATAAACACAAAAACAAACATCACACCAACGATTGAGGCCAGTGAACGCAGAATCTCACTATTCAACCGTCTATACAAGACCCGCATGGCTTCTATACCACTGTTTATTCGCTGGGCTTTTGCTCCGGCATTTTCGTTCAAATGCCACGCGAGTGAAAAATCAAGCAGCTTTTCAAATCCTTTTACCTTTGTTTCATAGACCACGTTACTCATGAGGTTCCCGGTCATTCGTTTGAGTGATAAGCGTATGAAGGACACTACAATAAATGACACGCCGAGTGTGATGGTATATATGTAAAACAACTTCAGTGAGTCCCCGCTCTTGTATGTGGTAAGTAAGTCTACGACTTTTCCCACGATAAGCGCAGGAACGACAACATAGAATTGAACCGCAAAAATAACAAGCGTCAAGAATAACCACTTCCATTTTGCTTTGCCCAACAAGTACCAAAACGACTGAACTAAATTTTTCCAACCAAAAACTTCTGCACGTTGCATATAGAGATCATCCTAACAAACAATAAAGTGAAACACAAGAAAAAAGAAATACTGAGATGGCTTTATATTGACCAGATACGAAGAATGTGTTAGTTTCAAACCCAGAAAGGTAGGGAAAGATGCCAACTTCCAAATTGCCCAACAGAGATGTGATGGTACCTGCAACAGTGATCGCCTTCGGGGCCGAGCGTCCCAAGGTCGGCGTCAACCTGCGTTACGAGCAGCGGACCCCCGAAGAGCAACGTGCCGATCGCTACCGCGAGGACGACGCCTTCGTGTACGACAAGTCGGCCGGCGCTGTGATCGCCGACCTGCGCCCCGGAATGAAGTTCCTGATGCTCTTCCAGGGCTATGGCGATAAGCGGCTCGGCGTGGCCTGCGTGGAGTTGACCGGCGGCTATGGGATCGGC
>Ga0155444_151_pt1 | contig 11214 bp, 9 predicted proteins | sample RifCSPhighO2_02_FD_111892 | JGI IMG/M metagenome (GOLD analysis project Ga0155444, IMG submission 111892) | Candidatus Magasanikbacteria bacterium RIFCSPHIGHO2_02_FULL_47_14
ACGAGCATCTTCGTTGGAGGATTAAGGGAAGAGACCAACATCGCGTCAAGCAAGTCCTTATTCAAGACTTTTTCTCCTGCTGCAATACGGAAGATTGGGTAGAGCGAGGTATGTTCCGCCGGATTGAACGTCGTTGTGTCGCTCAGGCGAACTCCTTCTTGCATCAGACGATAACCGGTCATGACTTTTGTGAATGAGGCGGCCGGACGTGTGACATCAATATTTTTTCCTGCCAAGATTTGGCCTGTCGCATAGTCCATGACGAGGTATGTATTGACCTTTGTATCAAATTTTTTTCCGACATAGACACTTTTTTCTTCCGGAACAGACACCATAACGCTTGCAGACGACTCGGAGACTGGAGCTTCAGGCGAAGAAGGCGCCGACACATTTGTCGGGGTTTTTGTTGAAGTTCCAATCGTCAGACTGTTGTTTGGTTCTGTGGCAACAGCATCTTTTCGTAAATACAGAGGCTCACCCGTCGGGTGGTTCAAGCCTGTAAACTCATCAGTCACGATAATGTTTTCCCACTTGTAACCCAAGCCGTTGAATACCTCTTCACTGGAGATATGTCGTTTTTTGCCTTTTTCAACCACATAGACTTTGTTTTCTCCCTGAACCTGGATAATGGTGCCGTCCTTATAGGTAATGGGGGCTCCCATGGCAGCGGTTGGAAGCGAGGCAATGGCAACAACGCGTTCCTTGAGATGTGGAAAGTTTGCTTGTGCAATATGCATGTCTGAAATCGGATGGAGGATACCTTCGTCCAGGAAGTAGATCTTGTTATTTTCTTTAATGCGGAGCAGTTCACCAAGCGGTGCGGTTTTGACTTCTGCAGTTATGACCTTGCCAATCGTAAAACCATCGAGATCAGATGCATTGACATCAATAATTTCATCCGGATTATACCCAAGTGCGCTTACCACCGCTTGACTTTCAAAGGGGCGGAGTGTGTCGTAGTCAAGCAAGTAGAACGTACTCCCTGCTTTCAAAATTGAATAGTTGGCAAAACTAATCGCATTCGTTGTTTCGTAGCGCGCCAGTTCTGATGCAGGAACTGTGATGATGTACTTGGGATCAAAACGAGTAATCAGTGCAGAAAAGTTGGCAAACGGGCGTTTTTTACCATCTTGGATCAGATAGACGGTCGCATCATCTGTTGCTTTCAGTAAACTTCCATTTGGATAGACCTGTTCAAACCACCGCTGCCACAAGTTCCAGAAGTTTTGATTTCCGTGAATGTGAGGTGTGTAGGTGTATAAGAATGCGGTGGCAAGGTTAGCCGGTTGTACCGACTGACCATCGATCAGATAGGTCTGAAATGCCTGTTTGATCCATGGTTCCCGGTTTACATGATCATAGTACCAGCGCATAATCGCAGCCGCGCTGTCGACCTGTATGCCGAAGCCCTTGTGTTTTTGAATGTTTGGATCAGACATGCTGCAACTGTCACAAACCCCATAGCCGGTTGCCCAATCCAATTGCTTTTGTGTTGGATCCGAGTCAGTTACAAGACTTTGTTCTTTTTGAAGTTTTACCAGCAGGTATTTCGGATTAATGAGGTGTTCTTGTGAAGCACGAGAGATGATATCAGAGGTCGTGCGGCGGACACCTTCTTTGTCTTCACTCTGGAAATTTGAAATGTACCCACCCTTATCTTGTAAAAAAGCCTGGATATCGGCACGTGTCATGCTTTTCCAATCTTGCAGTTCTTCGTCGCTAATTAAAAAGTTTGGGTTAAAGACCGGATCTGACGCGGCAAAAACCGAGCCGGTTGAGCTGAAAAGTGAGAGAATTGAATATAAAACAAATGTCTTTTTCCAACGTGAAGGCATATCCATGACAGTATAACACATCGTTTGAGGGAAGAAAACAAGAGTTGTTTTTTCTGCTTCTTTTTGCTATGATGTATAGCATTCTATGGCAAGTGAGCTTTATATTGTCAGCACACCTATTGGCAACCTTCAGGACATGACCGTCCGAGCGATTGAGACCTTGAAAAAGGTCGATTTTATTGTATGCGAGGATACCAGAGTAACACATACCTTGCTAAAACATTTTGAAATTTCAACCCCAACACTCAGTTATCATCATCATAGCCCGCATAAGCGAGTACAGGAGATCACCACCCTCCTTGAAGAAGGAAAAAATGTTGCCTTAGTAACAGACGCCGGTACGCCCGGGATTAGTGACCCGGGCAATCAGTTGGTTGCGCATCTCGGGAGACAAGGTATACGAATTACCCCGGTGCCCGGGCCATCTGCGCTGGTTGCGGCACTGAGTGTGTGTGGTTTTTCTACCGATCGTTTTACCTTTTTCGGTTTTCCACCACACAAGAATAAACGCCGACAGTTTTTTCAGACAGTCGCGGATACAGAACACACAGCTGCTTTTTTCGAATCGCCATACCGTATTCATAAAGCTATTCAGGAGCTCGCGAATCTCTTTGAATCAACTCGGCAGATCTGTGTTTGTCGTGAACTGACAAAAACGTTTGAGACAATATATCGCGGGACTGCAGCAAAAATTCAGGAGATGGAGATTCCTGCAAAAGGTGAGTTCGTTCTGGTTTGCGAAGGAAAACGTACCTAGCCTATGCTTTCTGACTACGCTCGATATCGACTCTACGAAATACTACCCGGTGTGAGTATTTGGGCGACTTTACTTGTTGCGATTGTACTGTCGTTCGTTAAACCGTTGTGGATGATCTATGCTGTGATCGTCTTCGACGTCTACTGGGTGCTTCGTGTATTGAACTTTTCTTTTTATCTTATTATTGCGTGGCTGCGTTTTCGTGTAGTTGCACAAACGAACTGGAGTGACAAACTTCAGTCCTGTCCGGGTGCTGAAACAAAGCGTCATCTTATTTTTTTACCGGTATATAAAGAAGAGTGGAGCGTCGTAAAAAGTACGATAGAGAGTATCCGTACTGCGTGTTACAATCCCGCCGCGTTTGTCCTTGTCATTGCCGGTGAGGAGCGCGCCCGCGAACACTACGATCTCCTATTTTCTCAAGTCAAAACCGCGTTTGGCGCATCATTTTTTGACATCATCGGTGCATGTCACCCCATGAACTTACCTGACGAAATTCCCGGGAAGGGTTCGAACATTCACTTTGCGGAAAAACAAATGAAAAAGTATGTTGATCAGCATCGATGGGACGAGAGAGAGATTATTGCAACTATTTTTGACTCAGATACTATCTGTCATCCTGAATATTTCCGATATTTAACGTATATTTTTTGCACGCACCCCAACCCATTGCAATCCTCGTTTCAACCGATAGCACTCTACAACAATAATATTTGGGAGTCGCCCGCGATTCTTCGCATCATGTCGTTTGGTACAACCTTTTGGATGCTCACTGCACTGGCCCGGCAAGATATGCTGGTGACCTTCTCCTCCCACTCCATGAGTTGGAAGACATTGGTTGATGTTGGATTTCATGACAAGAGAATTGTCAGTGAGGACTCACGGATTTTTTACCAGTCTTTATTGCACTTTAACGGTCAATACGAGGTAACGCCATTGTATATTCCGGTCTCAATGGACACTGTGCGAGATGACTCGTGGTGGCAAAGTGTAAGAAATTTGTATAACCAACAACGACGTTGGGCGTGGGGGGTGGAACATATCCCATATCTTCTCTGGGAGTTCCGGCAAAAAGGCAAGCAGATGCCATTCAGAAAAAAGTTCAAGTGGGTATTTGTTGAATGGGAGGGGAAGTGGTCCTGGTGCATTGTTGCCGTTTTGTTAACCTTGTTGAGTCAACTGCCACTGCGAGTTGCGCCTGAGTCTATTCGACAGAGTGCGCTTTTTTTGAACACGCCACACCTGCTTCAGATTTTAATGACTGTTGCCATGCTCGGCCTCCTCCTTTCAGCGCTTTTGAGTTTTCCACTATTGCCAAAACGGCCAGACTCGCATCCGCGCCAGAAGTATATTATGATGTTATTGCAGTGGATCTTGCTTCCATTTTCTCTCATCGTTGCGAGTTCAATTCCTGCGATTGATGCCGTCACGCATCTCATGTTTGGCAAGTATCTTGGATTTAATGTCTCTCAAAAAAAGCGAAAGGTGACACCATAGTATGTTTGACCGTGAGGCACAGACAACAAAAAGAAGACGCTGGCCCTGGGTGTTGGGTATTTTAACTTTGGCCATAGGTATTTTTGTCTGGGTCATCTACCAGTGGGTTCAGCAGTTGACTCCGGAAAAAGTTTTGAATACGCCGGTTGTTCGGTCGTACATTGAGCGTCTGGTAGGAGAGGAGCACGCAGAGTTTGTTGATATGCTTCCTGAACTCTTGGGGTTTACCGAGCCACGCACCTACCTTGTTTTGTTCCAGAACAATACAGAGTTGCGACCCGGTGGAGGGTTTATCGGAAGTTATGGCGTTGTGCGGGCGACAAATGGCAAGTTTGAAATTTTGGATGTTCAAGGAACAGAGACGCTCGATAAACAGGCTCCCGCATCTTGGCGTGTACAGCCACCGGAGGTGATTACCCGCGAATTAGGAGTAGATCGTTGGTACTTCCGCGACAGTAATTGGTCACCTGACTTTGTTACGAATGCAAAAAGAGCCCGTGAATTTTATGTTGCTGAAGGTGGAGTGGCGCGTGATTCGATTCAAACAGTCGTGGTCGTCGATACAACAGTCATAGAGAGGCTGCTCGCTCTGACAGGACCGATCACGGTTGATGGTATCGAGTTTACCAGTAGTACGGTCGTAGAGAAATTGGAGTATGATGTTGAGTATGGGTTTGCAGAGCGTGGAATTGAAAGACACGAGCGGAAACAAATTTTGCGTCCATTTTTATCTGCACTCATAACCAAAGTGACGGATGACGTTGTATCTCGTCCCAAAGCGTACTTGTCGTTGGTCCGACAAATGACAGACGAGAAGCATATCCTAGTATATTCAGAGGACGTACCGTTTCAACAAAAACTTGCCGCGTTTCATCTTGACGGAGTGGCCCAGCCCACCTCCACCGACTACCTCCTGTGGGTCGATGCAAACCTTGCAGCGCTGAAAACAGACTATGCGATTGAGCGGAGTTTAGACTACAAAGTCAACGTGGGTGAAGGGGGAGTTGTATATGCAACGACAACGATGATGTATAAACACACAGGTGGTTTTGACTGGCGTACAACGCGATATCGGACATATGCGCGTGTGTATACTCCGGCAGGTAGCCAGGTCCAGGATGTAACAATTACACTCCCGAAAGGTGTACGGAAACTAACACCGGTTGAAGTCGATAGTGGCGAGGAGTTGGACAAAACATGGTTTGGTGTGTTTTTTGTACTTGAGCCTGGGCAAGATGGTTCAATTTCCTTTCATTATTCTCTACCTGAAAAAACAAAAAAAGCAGTAGAATCAGGATTATATTCACTATTTGTTCAAAAACAAATAGGAACCGAGGCTCACGGTTTGACGCTGGATCTTGATTTTGGTAGAACTATTACTGCAGCACGCCCGGCCGAGGCGCAGGAAAAGTGGTTTGACACCCACTACCAAGTGGATACAGATGTGCGCCTGGACCGTAGTTTTAGTGTAGATCTTGAAAAAAATTATGATTATTAAAAAAGTTGCCATTGACCTCGGCACAACAAATATTTTGGTGTATGTGCCTAAAAAAGGGATCGTGATCAACGAGCCGTCGGTTGTTGCAATCTCAAAAGAAGACAGAAAGGTGTTGGCAGTCGGTATTGAGGCAAAAGAGATGATTGGAAGAACCCCCGACACAATCATTGCAGAGCGACCACTGAAAGATGGTGTTATTGCAAACTATCGCACTACAGAAGCCATGCTTCGATATTTTATTAACAAAGCGGTTGGAGGGATACGGTTATTTCGGCCGGAAGTGATGATCGCTGTTCCTGCCGGGATCACCTCCACCGAGCGCCGCGCTGTGATTGACGCTGCTATGGCTGCCGGCGCTCGTGCCGCATACATTATCAAAGAACCGATTGTTGCGGCGATTGGAGCAGACATACCGATTGGCAGCGCCTCCGGTCACATGATTATTGATGTTGGTGGCGGAACAGCGGAAATCGCAGTCATTTCTTTGGGTGGCATTGTCTCGTGTGGCTCTGTCCGCATTGGAGGAACAAAGTTTGACGCGTCAATTGCTGAGTATATTCGAAGAAAGTATGGTTTGGCGATCGGTGATCGCTCATCTGAAGACGTTAAGATTAAAGTTGGTTCTGCCATGTTTATGGACAAGCCGCTCAGTATTGATGTGAAGGGGAGAGATTTGATCAGCGGGCTTCCGCGCACCGTTACTGTGACCTCTGACGATACTACCGAGGCGTTGCAACATGATCTTGAGGGGTTGATTGATGCTGTCAAAGAAGTTTTGCATGAAACGCCACCTGAGTTGTCCGCTGATGTGATGGACAAAGGAATTATTATGTCAGGCGGATCGAGTCAGTTACGAAATCTGGATGAGTTGGTTGCTCAGGCAACAGGCGTGCCGTGTTATGTTGCCGACGAACCGTTGTTGTGTGTTGCCAAGGGAACAGGCATTGCACTCGAGAGTTTGGAAAACTATAAACGATCGATTCTCAGCACAAAGTAATATGTTTTCTTCTATTGACGACGCACTCGGAGCCCTCAAAGCCGGAGGCATGATTATCGTTGTTGATGATGAACAACGAGAGAATGAGGGTGATCTTGTTATGGCAGCTGAGTCAATGACATCTGAGCAGATGGCGTTTATGATTCGCCATACAGGAGGTGTCGTATGTGTTGCACTGGCAAACACGATTGCAGACCGACTCAATCTTCCGCCGATGGTTGAACGTAATACCTCCCGTCGCGAAACACCATACACCATTAGTGTCGATGCTGTTGAAACGTCAACCGGAATTTCTGCAGAGGATCGGACCAAAACAGTCGTGGCCCTGGTGAGCGAGGAGACTCGGCCGGAAGACCTGGCTCGTCCGGGCCATGTCTTTCCACTTCGGGCACAGAGCGGCGGCGTATTATGGCGTGCAGGACACACCGAAGCATCTGTTGATATGTGTCGTATCGCCGGTCTTAAGGAAGGTGCTGCGATTAGTGAGTTGATGCATGACGACGGAACCATGATGCGTTTGCCCGCGTTATTCGAGTTTGCCAAACAACACCAACTTCCCACCATTTCCATTGCTGATCTTATAGCCTATCGATACAAGACAGAGCGGTTTATTCGTCGCGGCGCAGAAACACAGTTGCAAACAAAAGCAGGCGAGTGGCGTCTGATTGTGTACAAAGACCTTCTACACAACATAGACCATATTGCTTTAGTTAAAAATATATCTCCAGGTGATACGCCAACGTTGGTGCGTGTTCACTCTGAGTGTCTTACCGGAGATGCGCTTGGGTCTTTACAGTGCGACTGTGGCGAGCAACTTACACAAGCAATGACAATGATACAAGAATGTGGACAGGGCGCTTTAGTCTATATGAAACAGCATGAGGGGCGGGGGATTGGGTTGGAAAATAAAATTAAAGCGTATGAGTTGCAGCGAACCAAAGGGTTTGACACTGTAGAAGCGAATCAGGCGTTGGGCTTTCAAGAAGACTTGCGTGAGTATGGGGTTGGTGCTCAGATCCTGGTTGATCTCGGGATTAAGAAGGTTCGTCTCATGACAAACAACCCTAAAAAAATGGGAGGGATCGGTGGGTATGGGTTAGAAATTATTGAACAGGTCCCCATTGAGGTAACACCCAATGGAATAAATACTAATTATCTCCGCACCAAGAAACAAAAGATGAATCATCGCCTTTCCAATGTTTGATACTTTTTTTTTACAGCAGGCAATAGAGTTGGCAAAAAAGGGGAGCGGCTGTACCTCACCGAATCCTGTTGTTGGCGCAGTTTTGGTAAAAAATGGAAAAGTGATTGGAACCGGATATCACAAACAGGCCGGTAAAGATCACGCGGAGGTTGTTGCTATTCGTGACGCTCAAAAAAAAACGAATGTGGACGGCGCAGCGCTTCATGTAACGTTGGAACCTTGCTCTCATTATGGTAAAACGCCACCATGTGTTGAAGCGGTTGTGTCTGCCGGTATTCGTACTGTGTATGTTGGCATGAGAGATCCATATAAAAAAGTAAATGGAAGAGGAGTTAGTTACTTACGCAGCAACGGGGTGAAGACGCATGTTTTACCTTCCCAGCGTCCTGTGGCAAGACAAATTCGGATGCTCAACCAGCCATTTATCAAGTGGGCGACGACAGGATTGCCCTATGTAACGTTGAAAGCCGCAGTGAGTTTGGATGGAAAAATCGCAACCCATACAAAAGACTCCCGCTGGATAACCGGCGGTGAGGAGCGTGAGGATGCGCGAGCTGAACGCAGTCTCGCAGATGCAGTTCTTGTCGGAAGTGGTACTGTCGCGGCCGACAACCCTACGCTTGCATCCCATGGCCGGTTTGCAAAAAAACAACTGACGCGCATCATTCTTGACCCTGAGCTGTCACTTTCTCCAAACGCACGAGTGTTTCGCGACCAGAATGTGATTGTGGTGACAACGAAAAGGGCTAAACCGGTACGTCTGCAGAAATTTGCGCAAAAAAATATTCGCGTAAAAATATTTCAGAGCGACAGGATACCAGCGAAGCCTTTACTGACGTTCTTGGCAGAGGAATCAATACAGCATGTCTTTGTGGAAGGTGGAGGCGGTGTTCACGGATCCTTTTTAGATGCTGCTATGCGTCGTACAGGGATTGTTGATAGAGTTATTTGGTATGTTGCGCCTGTTCTTATTGGAGGGAAAGAAGCAGTCTCATCTGTGGGTGGAGTTGGTGTAAAAACACTGGCGCACGCACCTAGATTACAGCACGTTCTCTATCGGCAGGTCGGTACAGGCATAAAAGTCTCAGGATATTTTCATATATATTAATATGATCATTGGGATTGACGCGTCGCGAGCAAATCACGATCAAAAAACCGGTGTTGAGTGGTATGCCTTTTTTCTTATTCAAGAACTAAAAAAAATAACTGATCCGCGCACAACCCACGTGATTCTCTATGCGGACAGACCACTCCAGGGTGAACTGGCCGTCTTGCCTGCACATTGGTCCGCTAAAATTTTACATTGGCCGCCCCAACGTCTGTGGACACACATCCGACTCAGCTGGGAGATGCTTACGCATCCTCCGGATGTATTGTTTATCCCTGCACACGTCCCGCCGCTCATCCATCCCAAAAAAACAGTCATGACTGTCCATGATATTGCAGCGCTTCGGTTTCCGGAAAGTTATAACAGATTTGAGAGATGGTACAGTCTTTGGAGCGCGCGGTATGCAGTAAAAAAAATGTATAAAATTATAACCCCAAGTCAGTTTACCAAAAAAGAGCTCTTGGAGTATGTACCAGGTGCGTCAACAGCCCGAATTGATGTTGTATCTCATGGACACAACCAGCACTCTGCGCCGGCCGAACGCATTGGCACCCAGGAAGTTTTAAACAAATATCATATTACTCAGCCCTTTCTTTTGAGCATTGGCCGCTTGGAAGAAAAGAAGAACACAAAACGCATTATTCAAGCGTTTGATCTCCTAAAAAAAGAGTTTCCTGAGGATAAGAATATACAGAGTCTTTCGCTGGTCCTGGTTGGCAAACCGGGACACGGGTATGAAGAGGTGCAGTCTGCACTTCAGGAGAGTCCAAATAAAAAACACATAGTTATGCCTGGGTGGGTAGATGAGAAAGATGTCGCAGTGTTGCTTGAGACAGCCTGCGTGTTTGTATTTCCAAGTTTGTACGAGGGATTTGGGTTGCCTGTCTTGGAAGCCTTTGCAGCCGGCACGCCGGTGGTTGCCTCAAAGGGGAGTAGTTTGGAGGAGGTTGGAGGTAGCGCAGCCATTTACGTTGACCCTATGGCGCCCGGTCAAATAGTCGACGCTATTAAGATGCTTGTTTCAGATCAAGACAATCGGGCTCTCTGTATCAAAAGAGGTAGAGAACGCGTCGGGCTTTTTCCCTGGCAAAGCTGCGCGCAGCAGACTTTGGAGATCTTGTCCTCTTAGTTGAGGGGTATTTTAAAATATGGTACGCTTTTGATATGGACGACATCGTTGGGCACAACCAGATTCGTCAGTATTTGCATAAATTGATCCAAGATGGGCGTGTGCACCATGCCTATTGTTTTGTTGGCCCAAACCATGTGGGCAAGCAAACTGTCGCGTATGATATTGCGGCGTCCCTTCTCCAGACTCAAGTTGAGAAGCTGTCCACGCATCCGAATTTTTTGTTTATTACAACTGAGCGAGATGAGAAAAAAGAGAAAACACGTCATGCGATTGATATTGGTCAGATTCGGCAGATGATCTCCTCTTTTTCTTTGACGCAGAGTTCCGGTGGCTATCAAGTGGCCATAATTAACCCGGCCGGCTTGCTCACGACTGCAGCGAGTAATGCACTGTTAAAAACTCTTGAAGAGCCAAGAAAAAATACGGTCATTATATTGATCGCTCAGTCAGAAGACGAGTTGTTGCCCACAGTCCGCTCCCGTTCGCATGCGGTCCGTTTTTCACCTGTTTCCCAAAGTGAGTTAGAGCAATATGCTGCGTCGCTTGGAGTCAAAAGTGATGTTGCTTTGGAGCTCAGTGAGTCTGCTCATGGGTTGCCGGGTCTTATAAAAACTTGGATTGAAGGACCTGACGTGTTTAAAGAGTTTAAAAAGCAGATGCAGGACTTTGACGACTTGCTCGGACAGCCATTATATAAAAAAATGAAGTTTGTTGACATTGTTCTGGCGGATGATAAAGATCACCAAGAGGCAAAAGAAAAAATGATACATCTTCTTGACGTCTGGCAACTTGTGGGTCGGCAGCATCTCTACAAAAATGTAGCAGAGCAATCGACATGGCCACAAGATCGTGTTATGCTTGCGCTAGATAGAATGCAGCAAGCAAAAATTTTTTTGAGGCAAAATATTCAACCGCGCCTGCTCATTGAGCATGTGATATTGGCCCTTCCTTAATTTTAATCTTCATCTATGTTTAGCCGCTGGCATCGGATTACCTTACTTGCAAGTCTTGTTTTGTTATTGGGCCAAGGCTGTCTTTCTGTCACAGACAATACAGCAACCCAGACAGCGGGCCCGGCAGGTATATTTGTCTCTACTGATGGCGGTGAGAACTGGAAGGCAATCTCAACATTGCCTGGTGCAGAGGGAAACAAGAGTTTATCTTCGGTAAGTGTGTACCGCTTGGT
>Ga0155444_154_pt2 | contig 10949 bp, 9 predicted proteins | sample RifCSPhighO2_02_FD_111892 | JGI IMG/M metagenome (GOLD analysis project Ga0155444, IMG submission 111892) | Candidatus Magasanikbacteria bacterium RIFCSPHIGHO2_02_FULL_47_14
GCCTAATGTTGCATAGGCAGCAGCCGTGACTAAGTTCGTAGCGCCCGGGCCGAGGGTTGATAAAGCAACTCCTGGCTTTCCGGTGAGCCGTCCAATCGTTGCTGCCATAAAACCGGCAGACTGTTCGTGCCGAGTAGGAATCAACTCAATCGACGACGTGCGCAAAGACTCAACAACGTCCAAATTTTCTTCCCCGGGTACACCAAAGATATACTTCACCCCTTCATTTTCCAGTGCTTTTACAAATAAGTCAGATGCTTTCATAGAGTGCCATCACTGGGGGCCGGATATTTTATGGCATTCTTTTCCATCTTTCGGTATGACGCCTCGATAAGATCTACCCCGAGGTCACGGCTCAAGGTAAGCAGATAAATAAAGACATCTGCCAACTCATCGCTTATTTCTTCTTTGTGATCAACAACATACTGCTTTATGTCTTCATCACTTTTCCATTGAAAATGCTCCAACACTTCTCCTGCCTCCAAAATCAAAGAGATGGCCAAGTCCTTTGGTTTGTTTTTTCCTGTCCAACCGCGTGTATCGCGAAAAGCGATAACGTCGGCAATAAGGGTCTGTAAGTCCGGCATATTATAAGAATCACCCAAAACTATATCTTGGGCGACTCAAAACGTCAACCGACATTATCCCAAAATTCGATACCATGCCGGGGCTACCGGCTCTCCGAGTCGCTCGACCCACCACCCATCAAAACCCCAAAATCTGCCGACTCGAAATGAAGCGAACAGTGCCAAAACAGCTATGTATATAATATGTTCGTCAACAACGAATGCATGTGTATTCGGGTACAAACCATCTAGCCCCGGGATGTAATACAACAACATTAAAACTATTCCGAGCTTGGACGATAGGCGCACGCATATTCCAAAAATTAATGAGGCGCCAAGAAGTGTGAGCCCCCACTCGTTCAGCGCATTGACCCACCCGATATTACTCGGAAGCGCAAACCAATGAAAAAGGGGCGCCAATGTTTTTGCCCCGTTTAAAAATCCGGCAGCGCTCCAGTCAGGATTTGTAACTTTACTCAAACCCGCATACAAGAAAAGAAAGCCCATCGCAAGACGGAGAAAAAGAAAGGAGGCTCGCGTCTGTGTGTTCATACATTAACGAATAGTTACTTCTGCCACTGTCCGTGAAAAAATCCCACGGATCTCCTCCATCTCTGAAGAAGAAAAGGCATGATAATTTTTAAAAAGTGGATCAAGTGTATTCCCCGGACGGAATGACTGGAGATACAATTTTTTTGCTCCCTGAATTTCTTTCGCCAGGTCTTCCAGCATCTCATAGGTGTGAAACTCTTTGACCAACGTGATGCGGAACTCATACTGGCAGGCGCTTTCCATAAACAGACGCATACTTTGAGCAATCTTTTCTGCGCGCCCACCTGCCCCGACAAGCGATCGGTAGCTTGCCAAGCTGGTTTTGACGTCCATGGCAACGTAGTCGATAAGATGTTTTTCCAATAGGGGTTTTACTCGCTCCGGATTACTCCCATTCGTGTCGAGTTTGACCAAAAAATCTCTTTCCTTCACCTTGCCAATAAATTCGCCGAGGTCTCCCATCATCGTGGGCTCACCACCGGTGATCACAACCCCATCAAGCAAACCCTGTCGTCCCTCCAAAAACCGGAAAAAGGTCGCCTCTGATATGAAATTCTTCTTTAACTTTTGAATCTCCTCCGGCAAGACGAACTCCGGGTTATGGCAATACCCGCAGCGGAAGTTGCACCCCGGGGTAAAGACGATGCAGGCAGTCTTTTCCGGAAAATCCAACATCGTAAACTTTTGCACCCCGGAGATGAGCATATAAAGAGCGTGCGACTATGCTGCGTACTGACTGCAGAAATCTTCATTCGCAGCAATGCACTCCTGAAAGTGTTTCCGTGAGTAGTGCTCTGACTTTTTTCCTTTATTGAAGTGTGAAACAGGTCTGTGATAGCCCATAACTCGGGTCCAGACCTCACATCGCGTGCGTTTGGTTGCGGTGGCTTGTGTCATATATAAAATTAAATATAACTTATTTTGCTGGTGCGACACTCGTATACGTCTTTCGGTATCCTGTATCAAATCGTTCGCTGCTTACCAACCCGTTCTCTTCGTCACACTTTGGACAAAAATCCCATTCACCGTTCAAGTATCCATGAACCGGGCAAATCGAAAAGGTCGGCGTAATCGTAATATATGGAATCCGATACTTTGACAAGATCTTTTTTACCAAATTGCGGCAGCTCTCAGCACTCGTAATGCGCTCGGTCATATAACAATGAAAGACCGTGCCGCCCGTATACTTGGTCTGTAAGTCGTTTTGCATATCAAGGGCGTGAAACACGTCATCGGTAAATCCAACCGGGATCTGAGATGAGTTCGTGTAGTACGGCGCTTCCGGCGTCCCTCCTTGGAGAATATCCGGGAACCGTTTCAGGTCCTCTTTTGCAAACCGATAGGTGGTTCCTTCTGCAGGTGTTGCTTCGAGGTTGTACATGTTGCCGGTTTCTTTCTGGAATACCTTCAACATGTCGCGCATAAAGTTCAGCACGTCTTTGGCAAACTGCTGTCCTGCTTCGGTTGTGATATTTTCCTGGTCGTATGTAAAGTTTCGAATCGCCTCGTTGATCCCGTTGATGCCGATCGTAGAAAAATGATTATTCAGATGACCAAGGTACCGTTTGGTATATGGAAACAACCCACGATCCATCCATGTTTGGATCTCTTTTCGTTTAATTTCCAACGAACTTTTTGCCAACTCCATTAAATGCGCAATGCGACGAAAAAACTGTTCACGACTGCCGCGATGCATGTACCCAATGCGTGCTCCGTTGATTGTCACGACACCAATTGAACCTGTCATCTCTGCCGAACCGAACAATCCGCCGCCACGTTTCTTCAACTCAGTTAGATCTAACTGTAGACGGCAACACATCGAGCGGACATCGCCCGGGTTCAAATCGGAGTTCACAAAATTTTGAAAATATGGTGTGCCATATTTCGCCGTCATCTCAAAGATGCCCTCATAGGCCGGGTTCTCCCAGTCAAAATCTTTGCCGATATTGTATGTCGGGATTGGAAAGGTAAATGTCCGTCCCTTGGAGTCTCCTTTTGTCATGACTTCGACAAAGGCCCGGTTAATAATGTGCATCTCTTTTTGTAGCTGCTCAAACGTATATGGAAATAACTCTCCGCCGAGCAATAAACGCTTTCCTTTCAAGTCATCCGGACAAATCAAATCCATGGTGATGTTGGTGAATGGTGTCTGCGTGCCCCATCGAGATGGAATATTCAAGTTAAAGACAAACGACTGCATGTTTTGATAGACGTACTCATACACCTCGTCAGCAATCCACTTTTCAGTCCTCTCGTCAAAGCGGACCGCGTCCCAAAACTTCAGGGAGCCAAGTCCACCGCCGGTCTGGATAGTACTCGGGTCTATAGGTACCACCGGTTGCATCCCGAGCCCATGAGCTTTTCTGCGAGTCTCAAGTTCGTACTTTTTTACGAACGGGGCCATGTAGGTATCAAAACTGGAAAAGGCCTGCGCTCCCGCCCATTCATTTTGCAACGTACCCAAAAAGTTCACCATCTGCGCGACAGCTGAGCTCAGATGCTTCGGCGCTTGGGACTCAACCTTGTTCGGAACGCCATTAAACCCTTCTTCCAAAAGCCCGCGCAAACTCCAGCCGGCACAATATCCGGAAAACATATCAAGGTCATGGATGTGCACGTCTGCATTACGATGAGCATCGCCAATCGCGCTTGGATAAATGTGTGACAACCAGTAGTTCGCCGTCACCTTGCCTGCGGTATTGAGAATCATGCCTCCCAACGAATACCCCTGGTTTGAGTTCGCATTCACTCGCCAGTCGAGATGCTCCAAATACTCAGTGATCGTCTGTTCTACGTCGACAACCACGTCCTTACGTTCACGCGCCTCGCGACGTTTTTGACGATACAGGATATAGGCTTTGGCTATGTCTGCATACCCAAACTGTATCAGCGCCTCTTCCACAATATCCTGGGTCTGCTCGACCGTTGGAATGGTATCCGGAAACTGTTCTTCAAGCTGGACCAGCACCTCTTTTGCCAATGTTTCTGAAATGACCGGGTCCATTCGGCCAATGGCCTTGGCTGCGTTTCCAATTGCTGTTGTTATCTTCTCGAGATTAAAATCGACAATGGTCCCATTGCGCTTTTGTATCTTGTACAGAGGCATAGAAAAAAGATAAAGTAGCTATATATATAAACACCAAAAACAAAAAAGGTGTCGTCGAGACACCTTTTCGCTGAGAAAATACAGCGCTATAGCCACTTTCTTTTCTTGAAGTAAAACAGCATTACCAATAAGACGAAAAACATCACTGCTGTGATATATAACGGCCCATATGGAGAGACCAACCCGGGAAGATGGACAAAGTTCATCCCATAAAACCCGGTAAGAAACGACAGAGGCATGAAGATGGTTGTGATAATGGTGAGGACCTTCATAATCGTATTGGTTCGATTACTGCTGACAGACAAGTACACATCTAAAAGTCCGGACAAGATATCCCGATAGGTCTCGAGACCGTCAATCACCTGGATCAACCGTTCATATATGTCTCGAAGATAAATCCGCGTCCCCTTTTTTACAAGCGGCGACTCCCCGCGCTCCATAATATTCACAACCTCCCGTAACGGCCAGACTGATCTTCTTACCTGGAGCACCTCGCGCTTTAACTGATATATTGAGTTCAAAACCTTTGGTGTTGGTGTCTTTACCACTTCCTTTTCTAAAAATTCAATGCGTTCGCTCAAATTTTCAAGTATTTTGAAATAATTTTGCACCACCGAGTCTATCAGCTCATAGGCCAAATAATCGGTGCCCAGAGTGCGGATCCGCGTGCCCTGCTTTCGCAGCAACTCTCGGACACGTTCGAAGGTATCCCCACGTATCCCCTGTTGAAAGGTAAGAATAAACTTATCGGAGATAACGAGACTGACTTGTTCAGAGACAATCTTTTTGCCCTGTTCCTTTACGATCATCATCTTGAATATAATCGAAATATAGTCGTCCAAAATTTCTATCTTTGGTCGTTGATTAATATTCAAAATATCGTCAATAACAACCGGGTGAAGGTTAAAACCCAACTTTAGCTCTTCCAAAAATGTCACCGGTGGGACGTTATCAATATTGATCCATGTCACGCTCGGTGTATCTTTATAATAAATACACTCACTGAGGCTGTCGGTCTGTTTTTCAACCAACTTGTGTGCATCGTAATCAATAATCGTGATGGCGTTATGTGATGTTCTTGTGGATGAATCTTTTGACATAGATATTTTTATATCAGTATAGCATAAATCGCGCCCGCTTGCGCAGACACTCTCTGTTTGTTACTATATCCTGTACCTTATAATGTCTATTTACTTAATTTTCATCTATGGACGAACGGAAACAAGGATCGTTCCAAGAGTCTTTGGCAAAACTTCCGGCCAAGACACTCTTTTTAGGAGGCATTGCCAGTGGTGTTCTCGTATTGTGCACCGTCGGCTTCTTTATCATGCTCGGAATCTTTTTGGGCGGAAACAGCGGAACGCTCAAAACGGGCGGGGGGGCCGGTGTGGTCGCTGACCCAAGTGACCCAACCTTACCTGACGACGCCAATATCGAATTAACTGTCACTGATGACGACTGGTACCGTGGTGGTAAAAATGCAGATGTAACTATCGTGGAGTTCTCTGACCTCGAATGTCCATTCTGCAAGACCTTTCACCCAACCATGCAACAAGTGGTGGACGAGTACGGTGACAAAGTAAAATGGGTCTACCGACACTTTCCACTCACCTCAATTCACTCAAAAGCACAAAAGGAAGCGGAGGCTGCTGAATGTGCAGGAGAACTTGGTGGAAACACGGGATTCTGGAGCTATATCGACCGAGTCTACGAAGTGACCCCATCGAATAACGGCTTGGACCTGGCAAAACTTCCGGAAATTGCTCAGGAAATCGGACTAAACAAACAAAAGTTTGAAACCTGCCTCAACTCTGGAAAATACGCCAAAAAAGTGCAAGCTGACGCCCAAAGCGGTGTCGCTGCAGGAGCTCGCGGTACTCCATACTCCGTCATTATCGCAGGTGACCAAAAGATTCCGTTATCAGGAGCCATGCCATTCGCACAGATCAAATCCGCCATCGACTCGCTCCTCCAGTAAAATATGATATACTCCCCCTACATGGGGGAGTATTATTTATGACAACTTTTGACTCTTTTCCCGGGACAGTCCTGCTGACAGATCCAGAAGGTGTTGTTGTCTATGTGAACAAAACCATTGAGAAACGACATGGCTTTCAGACGGCTCAGGTGATTGGCAAAAAGGCCGGGGCCCTGTGGGGGAGACAGATGCCCACTTCTTTTTATGGAGAGTTATGGGATACGGTTGCGACGAAAAAACGACCGTTTACTTCCTCCATTAAAAATAAAAAAAGAGCCGGCACACTCCAAGAAGAAAACGTGCACATCGCTCCGATTATCGACCAGTCCGAACACATTACGTACTTCCTAGAGCTCCACCCTTCTGTCGAGAACGAAGAGCTGGCACGTTTTGAAGATGAGTTCATTCATCTTTGGAGTAGTGCGTATAGACAAAAAGCGGAGATCGTCTTCCCATGGATCGCTCGCTGGGTCGGGCATTCTTCTTCTGAAGATCACATAACCGACCTGAACGGTGATACTGCAAAAGCTTTTTCTGATTTTTTCGTTGCTCCGACACAACAAACCCTCAGCGAACGCCAAGGTGACAAGATTTTGATTGAGGCTGCACAACAGGACCCTCGAGAGTTCCGGGTAGTTTATGAAAAATACCAAAAAAAAATATATGACTACTTTTTTCACCGCATAAACAATGACGCCGACACCGCCAATGATCTTGCTCAAGAAACCTTTATGCGGGCATTCCGCGCGCTTTCCGCCTTTCGAACCACGAATGCGCACTATGGAACATACCTCATGCGTATCGCCCACAACCTCCTGATGAACCAGTACCGAACATACCGACCGATCATGTACGACACCTCTGTACTTGGACGCATCGGCTGCGAACCCACATACGAGCAAGATGTGCTCGGAATGCTCAAAAAGGATCTCTGGCAGGCCGTGGAGGGCTTGACAAATATCGAAAAACAGGTTATGAAGATGAAGTACGAGGAAGATATGCGTGTTGGCGAGATTGCGTCGATCCTCAATAAGAGCGAAAATGCCATAAAACTATGTCTGACGCGTGCGCGTCAAAAAATACGACGCCAACTGGGAACCCTACCAGACGCGGCGTAATAATAGGCCTCTGAAACCTTTTTCATTTTTGACATTTAGCTATATACTATAGGTGCTGAAAGCAGCATAGTCTTTATTTTATTTACGCGTACACACGCATATGGAGAAAAACGAGTTTAAAAAATTCTGGAAGTTGGGAAAAAAAGAATTTAACACACATCATTTCGACATCAATAACGATGGCGAGTTGATCATTCGCGAAGGTAACTATCAGTACAACGTCTACGACCTCGCACGCAAGTTTGATGCGTCGATCAAAATCTACTTGCCATTTATTGTCGAGGAGCGACTCTCCAACCTGATTAATGTTTTCAACAAAAACATGAAGCAGATCGGCTACCGGGGAAAGTACATCTATCACTTCCCAATGAAGGTGAATCAGAACAAAGAGTTTGTGTTGCCACTCGTTGCCGAGGGCGCACACCTTGAGGTCACTTCTGCAAACGAGTTATGGGTTGTGAAAAAGATGTGGGAAGGTGAAAACTTTCACTCCAAAATCCGCGTCTTGTGCAACGGACCTAAGTCTGCCCAATACCTCAAGTTGATCCAACATCTTCACGATAACAACTTGACCATCACACCGGTGATTGAAACCTTGGACGAAGCCGATCTCTTGAAAGACTTCAAAGGCGAGGTGGGTATTCGGTTGAACATGGAGGTCAAAGTAAACTCGCACTGGGACAAAAAAATCGACCGATTTGGGCTTCTGCCGGACGAAATTTTAGATCTGGGAAAAATTCGTAACTTGAAAATTTTACACTATCACCTGGGTTCACAGATTATTGAAGACGGCGGGATGATTGCGGCTCTCAAAGAGGCCTTTAAAACATATATCGCGTTGCGCCGGCTCAATCCTTCTTTGGACACAATAGATATCGGTGGTGGATTCGCGGTTCCTTACCAAAAGAAAAAACTGTATGGGGTGGAGCCGGTGGTAAAGCGGATTATCAAAACTCTGTATGACTTGAGCAAAAAACATGGGGTTCCGCATCCAAACATTATTACAGAGTGGGGTCAGTATATTGTTGCGCCGTCACAACTCACTGTCTTTAAGGTGATTGGCTCAAAAAATATTGTGAAAGGTGTAGCAAAAAAATGGTATTTGATTGATGGAAGTTTCATGAACGACTTGCTCGACACCTGGGCCATCCACCAAAAATGGCACGTCATTCCGGTCAATCACCTCAACTATAAAAAGAAAGAGCGTGTCTGGATTGGCGGGCTGACCTGTGACTCTGACGACAAGTACGCTGACGCTGACGGGTATGTGACGTTGCCTCGGCTCGAGGACTTACAAGCCGGTGAGGATATGTATATTGCTGTGTTGGACACGGGTGCATACCAAGACGGCTTTGCCATGCATCACTGTCTTCTCTCCTCACCTGCCAAGATTGTCTTGCAGAATGGTCTGGTAACTGTTGCTCGCAAAAGAGAGTCTCCGGAAGAAATTGGCAAGCTCTTTGGCTGGTAATTTGTTGGATAAGTAATCATGTATGAAAAAAACCGTATTTAAAAAATTGTCGCCCGGTTTAAGAAAACACATTCAGGTGCAGAACAACTCAAAAAGCTCACGTGCCGGTGCAATTAGCGAGCATATCAAAAAAAGTCGGACTCCAGTGTCACTGTTTGCGCAGGAAACTTTGAACCACTGCAACGGAGGTTCCACACTCCAGGCAGCCTTGTGGTTAAAGGAACACTTAGCTCGTGGTGGAAAAATTGTTGTGACTTTAGCGGGTGCATTGAGCTCATTTCAGGTTGGTGTGATGCTGGCAGAGTTAATCCGAAAAAATAAAGTGCATTTGGTTTCTGCGACCGGCGCCAACCACGAAGAGTCCTACTATCGCTACGTTGCACACTCACACTATGCATACATTCCACGCTATACTGAGTTGACTCCGGAACAAGAGGCTGAGCTGCGCGATGCCGGTCTGCGTCGTATTACTGACACCTTTCTTCCAGAAGACGAGAGCGTGCGTATCATGGAACCCCATCTTTTAAAGTTCTGGAAAGAGGCACAGGCCAAAGGTAAACGATATTTTCCGCATGAGTATTTTTGGCGTTTGTTTTCTGAGGGTTTAATCTCACCTGACCCGGAAGCAAATGAGAACGACTGTTGGGCCTATGCCGCCTTTAAAAAAAAGGTACCGATTGTTATTCCGGGGTTTGAGGACTCGACCATGGGAAACATCTTTGCGAGCTACACCTACAACGGCCCACACAGAAAAGACAAAGGCCCACGACTCGACCAACATATTATGAAGAGTGGCCTCGAGTACTTCCAGTTCCTGTATGACTGGTACATGGAGACCTCAAAAGATGCTCCGATTGCATTTTTACAGTTGGGCGGCGGCATCTCTGCTGACTTCCCCATCTGTGTTGTTCCGTCATTAAAACATGATCTGCGGATGACAAAGGTTCGGGACTGGGCAGGATTTGTGGAGATTGGTTCCTCTCCCATGTCTTATGGTTCATACTCCGGTGCAGGTGGAAAAGAAAAAATCACCTGGGATAAACTCTCAACACAAAGCTACTACCAAATCATTCAAAGTGACGTGACCGTTGCCTTTCCTTGGATTGCGGCGGTACTGCTGGACTTATAAGGTTACAGAAGACGTATTCAAAAAAAGCTCCTGCAAGTTCAGGAGCTTTTTATTTTATTTTTCTATCTATCTATTCGCAAAAAATTCTGTCACTACAAATACCACCCAAAACAAAAACAATAGCCAGGCTTCTTTTTTGGAAATTACCTTACCTGATTGCATAAAGCTGAATAAGATGAGACAAGCTGCAACCATAAACAATCCTGTCACGTAAATTATCTTCTGAGGGAAGAAAAACGGATTTACGAGAGCCAGGATTCCTACCACGATGGTCGCATCTGCAAGTACTGTACCGAGAATATCACCCACCGCCAATGAGTCATCTTTGTGTTTGACCGAGTTGAGTGCAAAAAACAGCTCTGGCATCGTGGTACCCAATCCTACGATCAACATCCCGATGAGAATTGGACTTACTCCAAGGTAACCGGCAAGTGAAACTGCTGCCGTCACTGTAAAGTGTGCACCGACTAAAAGCGCAGCCATACTCAAAACCAACAGCGCAAAATTTTTGAATCTGTGGTTTCCATGATTCAAAGGGACGCTTCCGTCAACACCATTTTTTAGTGCGACATAATAAAACACTGCACCGGTGATAATCAACGCAATGCCTTCGAGACGGGAAAAACGTCCATCAAGTCCCAAAATAAGCGGCACCAGCAACAAAAACGGATAGACAACATGATTTTTGAGAATTTTACTTTCTACTTTCAACTTTCTGCCGGCAAAAAAAATAATAATCGCGAACACCAAAGTTAAATCTGCGACGTTTGAACCAAACAACATGCCCAGCCCAAATGCTGGGACCCCGTCCAAGGCTGCGTTTATGGAAATAAAGGTCTCAGGCAAAATCGAAATAACAGCGATGATAATGAAGCCAACGGTGTATTTAGAGAGTCGATAACTTTCTGCGAGTCTGGCGGCATATTTTGTCGCCAAGGAAGCGCCCTTAATTACCAAAAAGAGAGCTGCCAAAAAAATGAAGAGGTTGTTGAACATACGTTGTCTAACTTGGTCGGGGTGACACGACTT
>Ga0155444_107_pt1 | contig 10920 bp, 11 predicted proteins | sample RifCSPhighO2_02_FD_111892 | JGI IMG/M metagenome (GOLD analysis project Ga0155444, IMG submission 111892) | Candidatus Magasanikbacteria bacterium RIFCSPHIGHO2_02_FULL_47_14
TACTTACAGGCCGTGCCCAAGAAGCCTGAAGATATTTTTCGAGAGATCCAGAGTATTTCTAACGGATCACGAGAGAGTCAAAAAGAACAGGAGCGTTTCGCCGGGCTGTCTCTGCAAAAGAAAGAAATACTGGACCGGGTTGATGCATCACAAGCCCTGAGAACATTTGTTGAGTTTACCGATGATTGTGCGTTTATTCAGGATTGTCGAAAAGAAGCGGTGTTGCGGCTGAACCACTTTATTTTTTTGTATGCAGACGAGTTAGCGAGGCGTTTGGACTTTGATCCCGAACTTATCATGTATCTCATGTTTTTTGAGCTTGAAGACTTTGTGAAAGACCCCGGGCCGTTTCGTCAGATGGCCGAGCGACGAAGAGATGGCGCTTTGTCTCTTTTCGACAAAGATGGATTTGTCATTTTGACAAAAGATGAGCTTACCGATATCGATTTTTCGCCGTTGTTTCACGACTACTCACGTGTTCGTGAAGTAGCTGGCACACCTGCTTCAGTGGGTGTGGCACAAGGTGTTGCGCGCATTGTCCTTGGTGGAGACCAGTTTAAGGACTTTCAAGATGGTGAGATACTTATCACCAACCAGACAACCCCTGACTTTCTTCCCATCATGCGCCGCGCAGGTGGCATCGTAGCCGAACAAGGGGGCCTGACATCTCACGCAGCGGTCATTTCACGTGAGTTGGGAATTCCGTGCGTTGTTGGTGTTAAAGATGCCATGCAAATTTTTAAAACAGGAGAAACGGTTTTTGTTGATGCAAAAAAGGGGAGTGTACGAAAGTCATAACTATGCCTCCGCGTCAGTTTAAGAAAATTTATACCAGAACCACCGGCGCACAAGATGTAGAGCTATATGTTGTCCGGCCTACATTTTTGTTGCCAAATACACCCATGACCGAAATGATATATCTTGGAAAAGATGGAAAGTGGGAGGCATGGTATGTTGAAGATGAATATCTTAAGATGATGCATTCGTATGCGGATAAGGTCTGTGCAGATGGATGGAATCTGGATGCGCATCTTGTTGCATTTGAAAAAGATCGAGATTACCTCAAAGCCACAACTCATGATTTGGCACAAGTATCTTCTTCCTTTTCTCCTGAGAAGGCAATAGAAGTGTATCAGAAGTATTCGGACGCCTGGCTGCCATATATAGAGTACATCTGGATTCCCTGGGCGATTACGTTTGTATTGGATGAGTGGTTTCAGTCAGAACTCGTGAAACGGTACGGTGAAGAGAGAGGAAAAGAGATATATGAAATACTGGCCCGATGTACCAAACCGATTCAGATGGACCGTTGTATTGAAGAGTTATTGCAATGGAAGATTGATGAAGAGCCAACAGAACAGTTGCGCATTATTCAACAAACCTATGGACACCTCGGTGGTTACTCTGTGAATGACAGATATTGGAATGAAGATGAGCTGAAAGAGTTGGTGCGTGAGTTTACCGACCCAAAGGCTCGTTTGCACGAAAAGCAGGAGGCTCGAAAGCTGTCCGCAGAGAACGCTGATCGGATATTCCAGCAACTATATCGTGATGATGTATGGTTTTATGAAGTTGCGCGCACAATTCATGAGTATGTTTTCCTGCGAACTGAGCGAATAGACATATATAAGTGGGCGGCAGTGAATGCCGGACCATTCTTCCGTGCATTTGAAGAGTATTTTTCATTACCTCCTTTTATTGGCGGACACCTCACACGAGATGAAGTGCTGAAAGCATTAACAACCGGCGAGGTGCCATCTGCACAAGAAATGGAGGCGCGACTTAAGAAAGAATACGCCATTCATTTTCTTCATGGATCCGCCCGTATTATTACAGAAGAAGTAGAACGCGCTGCTCTTTTGAAAGAGCGATTCAAAACGTCGGTAGATATTTCAGGTGTCTCTTTTTTGCAAGGAAAAGTTGCCTGCACAGGAAAAGTTCAAGGAAAGGCTCGAGTGATTCTGCATCTGAAAGACGTTCCAAAGATGCAGTCGGGCGAGATACTTATCTCCAATATGACGCATCCAGATTATATGCCGGCAATTCGTAAGGCAGCGGCGATTGTTACAGATGAAGGCGGCATTGTTTGCCATGCCGCTATTATTTCTCGAGAGTTACACATACCCTGTATTGTTGGCACAGACCAGGCAACGCAGGTTTTTAAGACAGGAGATACTGTTGAGGTAGACGCAACACAGGGGACTGTTCGAAGAATATGAAAATTCCTGATCATCTTGTTATCTCTCATCAAGCAGTTCGCAAGTGTTTCTTTTTATTTCGATATATCACGACAGCCTATTGTCAAAAGTGGTTTACATTTTTTGATAATAAAGGATGTGCTGTCATAACCTATACCAAAGACGACTTGACTGAATGGGCCTTCGTCTTTTCATCTCAACAAGAATATCAAGAACAACCACATATTTTTTACCAATATTTTTTGCGTGAAAAAGTGATCGACCGGTTTACAGCAGATATCCACGCTCGGTATGACGCTACGATGAAAGAGTGGAAACAACTGGAGCCTGTGGAGACCATGACACAAGAGCAGTTGCTTGCATATTATAACCAGGCAGTTAATTATTTTGGGCATGCTGTACGCGGCATGATGACGCTCCGCTTAGGCGATCTTGTGAACTTGCCAATGATACAAAAACAAATACCTGATAGTGACTTGCTTGCCTCTATCTGTGCCCCCACAAAGATGAGTTACTCGCTAGAAGAGGAGATCGAATTTTTAGAGACGACCGATGTGGAGCGGCACGCTCAAAAGTGGCAGTGGAGTTCGCTAGGTTATTTTTTTGAAGAGCCGTTATCACTGCAATACTATCTTCAAAGAAAAAAAGATATACAGGACCAGTTAGCGCGTGCGCATGCTTTAAGAGAAGAACTTGAACGTCGGGAGCAGCAACAAAAAGAACAAGTAGCATCATTATCACCAGATACACAATGGCTGGTATACAATATTCAAGAGGCGGCGGCAGCCAAGGATTTTTTAAAAAGAGTTCTTATTGAGTTTCGATATTATGCCGAACAAGTATTTCAAGAAATTGCGCGGCGCTTTGAGGTTGAAATTTTTTATTACACACCGGAGGAAGTTGAGTTGTTATTTAAAAACGGTACACGAGTGGAAGACGCAATAATTCGGCAACGTCATGAGTTATGTATTACATACCCGAAGAAAGATGCAACTGAGATATATTATGGAGCAGATGTTCAAGAGATTGAAAAAAAATATTTTGCCCATGATGCCGACAATGCAAGTGAGTGGAGTGGGAGAATAGCACAAACTGGCGTAGGAAAAGGAGCGGTGAGGATACTTTTGCCAGGTGGTGATCTTTCATCTTTTTGTGATGGCGAAGTTCTTGTCACAAATAATACCACGCCAAGTTTTGTTCCAATTATGCGTCGTGCAGCAGCGATTGTTGCCGAAGAGGGCGGTTTGACTTCTCATACGGCTGTGGTTTCTCGCGAGTTGGGAGTTCCGTGTGTTGTGGGAGTTGCCGGAGCGACTCAAATTCTTCGCAACGGGCAAATAATCGAAGTTGACGCAAACATGGGTATTGTGAGAAAGTTGTAGTATTATATTTACTTTTTTATGCCCAAACGTGACTTTGTCCACACAACAGACTTTAGCAAGGAAGATTACTTTGAGATCTTTCGACGCATGAAAATTTTTGACGACGGCATAAAGGCCGGAAGAGACTTTAGCGACTTGCTTCGTGGAAAAGTTTTGGCAAGTATGTTTTTGAAAGAGAGTACTCGAACCATGACCGCGTTTCAGTCGGGAGTTATCCGCCTGGGCGGAGGGTGGACCGGGTTGACCGGTGTCCAAGGCACGTATCTTGGAACCGGCGAAGAGGATATCGGTGATATCGTACGGTCTATCGCCGAGGTGAGCGATGTCATGGCGCTCCGTTATAACGACTGTGATCCACAAGCTCTTGCAAAGATGATTCACATCCCGCTTATCAATGCCATGTGCGGTGGTGAAGAACACGCATCAGGCGCCATTTCTTTGGCCTACCCCATGTTTAAACGCTGGGGAACATTTGAAGGAAAAAAGATTGGCATGTATGGGATGGTAAGTTCGTCGCGACCAATGAAAGCGGTTCTCAGCGCACTCGGCACATTTGGAGTCAGGTTTTTGATCGACCCGGTTGTAGATGTTTTCCGTGCACCAGATCACATTGAACAGTTAACCCAAGAACGGGGCGGTTCAATCGCCTATGCTCCGATTGATGAGTGGATTGCAGATGTTGATGGCCTGATTTGGGTGGAAGGACTTCCACAAACCGGAGAGCCGCAGAAGAATGTTGACGCCTTTAACAAGGCATTCCACCAATTTTCTTTGGAAGATACAACCCGAATTCGGCCCGACTGTTTATTTCAGGCTGTCACACCACGGAAGACAACCGACGGCAGATTAACTATGTCAGAGGACGTAGATAACCACCCCCAAAATATAACCTGGGAGGTTTTGAATGGATTCCAGTTTAACGCAATGGCATTGATGACATATCTGCTTGGTGTTGAGGTGAAGTAAAACAAAATTTACAAGATTGACAAAAACACCGTTTTCTGCTAGATTACGGTGTTTTCTTTTGCTATAAGTAAGAGCGAGAGAAACGCTCTTTTCCACAGGAGAGAAACGATGGCGACGCGGATGTTTTTGAATGGTGGCGTCTACAGCATGGCCGACAGCGGTCGGCTCGACGCACGAGTCGAGGGACTGACGATCGATCCGGTCGACGGCCGGGTCCTGGCTGTCGGGCCGCAATGTGGCCCGGTGGCGGCCTCTGATGTCCTCCAGCTCCCGGCCGGCGCGGTCATCGTGCCCGGTCTCCACGACCGCCACACCCACTGGCTGTTCGCGCTCTTCGCGAACGCCGTGGTGCTCGGCGGGGTGAAGACTTTGGCCGAGGCCGCGGCGCGGATCGAGGCCCAGCTTGCGGAGCAGGCGACCGGTTGGGTCGTCGCGACCGGGTGGAACACCGGGTTGCTGCCCGCCGGCCTGCTGACGCAGAGCTGGCTCGATAGCATCGTGAAGGGCCGCAAGGCGATCATCTTCGACCAGAGCTTCCACGGCGCGTTGATCTCCAGCACCCTCGCGAAGGAGATCGTGTCCAAGTTCCCGCGCGAAGCCATCGGCTCCTACCACGACGGGGTCATCCACGAGCAGTACGTGATGCTCGCGATGGCGTGGATGGAGCTGGACGACTGGACCCTCAAGGCCGCGCTCCTGCAACGGCAGATTATCATGGGGAGGGTCGGCTTCACGCGAATCACGGACATGGGCGTCATGGGCTTCCCGCTCCTGCACGCCCTGCAGGACATCTACCGGCGCGGACTCATGATCTTGCCCTGCGACTTCGCGGTGCAGCCGTGGATGCTGCGGGAAGACCCGCTCCTCAGCGCCACCTCGGCCAGTGTTTTGCACTTTCAGCTCCGCTGGCTCAAGGAGTTCGCCGACGGCGCGTTCGGGAACCGGCTGGCCTGCATGTGTGGGCACCACCGGTACAGCGACGGACAGGGCGGCAAGCTCCTGCTCGACGAGCGCCGGTACGTCGATGACGTGCTCCTCGCGCGCGAGCGGGGGATCGACCAGTTCGCGATCCACTGCATCGGCTGCGCAGCGTGCGAGGCGGCCTCCACCGCCTTCGGCACGGTGATGCAGCGTCTGAATGGCGAATCCTCGGGGTGTACCTTCTCCTTTGAGCACTTCGAGACCGTGCACCCGAAGCTCATCGAGCACGTCGCGCGGCTCCAGAGGGCGCACGTCCGGATCGAGGTCTGCTCCCAGCCCGGTTTCCTCAGCGACCTCACAGATTACACCGATCGGCTCGCGGCCCACGTCATGGCGCGGATCAATCCGTACGGTGACTTCCGCAAGGAGGGTCTGGCGTGGAGGGCCGGGACGGACGGCGCCATCACGGGCGACGACCCCTGGGGCGGGATGGCGCTCGCAGTCAACCGCGGCGGTGAGCAAACGATTACGGTGCCGGAGATTATGGGCACCTTCATCGACGCGCCGCTCGCGGTCAACGGTCCGGCCACCTTCCTCATCCTGGATCGCGACCCGTTCGCGCACCTGGAACAGCTCGGCCAGGTTCAGGTCCTCGAGACCTGGATCGAGGGGCGCATGGTCTTCCACCGCCGCAACTGACGCGGCGTGGTGCGTATCTCTCGGAGGGGTTTTCAAAAGGGCGGTTGGCGGTCACCATAGGTGACCAGTTCCAGCCGCCCTGTTTCATTATGTTATAATTGCAACATGCACCATCTGACACTCACAATCCATGGCAAAGTCCAAGGCGTTTGGTTTCGGGCTCAGACTAAAAAGAAGGCCGACGCACTCAGGCTTGTTGGTTATGCAAAAAATAACCCGGATGGGAGTGTTACTGTTGTTGCAGAAGGGGATAAAGACGCACTCCTTCATCTTTTGGCATTTTGTCATATTGGATCACCGGCTGCTCATGTTGAATCAATTGAAGAACATTGGGAAAAAATAAAGGAACGACAATATAAGGACTTTGAAATAAAATAACCCCGACTGAGTCGGGGTTATTTGTATTGTTTGATGCAATTATTCTGTGACAACCAACTGACCGCGCATGCCACCATGTCCGGATCCACAGGAGACACTACAGAAAAATGAGTGTGTGCCGACCTTGTCTGCCACGAACTCAACGACCACGGTTTTATTTGGTTCCAGTCTTTCACTGATTCCAAATGCGGTGAGAGTAAACCCATGTGCGACATCTGTGCTCTTAATCGACAACTTTACTCGATCACCTTTTTTTACAGTAATCGACGATGGGACAAACTCCCATTGTTTTGCGACCATTGAAAATTCTTTTATTGCAGGAGTTGGGGTGGGAGCCGGAGTTGGAGCCGGTGTCGGTTCAGGTTGTGGTGTCGGCTGTGGGGCCGGAGTTGGCGTTGGTTCCTCTTCTGATTCTTTTTTCTTTTCTTGAGGTTGTTCAGCTTTTTCTTCCACTACAGTTTCATTTCCTTCTGCATTTGAAAGAAGAGCAAACTCCACTGCTGCCATATTTTCCATTGGCGCATCGGCAGCCGGGAACTCAAACTTTCCCATCTCACCGGTGTCATTGTGTAAGACTATATATAACTTTGGACTTATACGGTCGGTATTGATATGGACGCTGATGTTTTGGTTTCCCCCCTGTTCAACGGCCGTATATCCAAGGAGTCGTCCGGGTGCCTCACCTTCTTCAGATGCTGCATACACCGCTGCCCAGCCTTTTGCCGGCGAATCAATTCGGTCAATTTTTACTCTGCCAAACTCTAACTTTTGATCAGAGACCGTGACCGGAGCAACAACAATAGCAGCCTCATTTTCACCCTCACCACGTTGAGCGTCTTCGACACCGGGTTGTGCATCTTTGTTTAAACAACCTGCTCCAAGAACCAAAATCACAGCGGGAATAAGTAAAAAAGACTTCTTCATAAAAATAAATTAATAGTGAACGTTTTTAGTTTAGCAAAGGGATCTCACTCTGTCTAGAGATGTTTTTTCAATAGTCTAAATGGAATACGTAGTATAACCAAAGTAAAGATGTAATGAATAAAGCTCACCAGAAGTGCATAAATAAGTAATGTCACGCACACACTGAGCACAACCGAAATGCGTGCAACATATTGCAGAGGGTCAACGTGTAGCAAAAAGGGAATGATATTGAGTAGCGCAAGCAATGCGGCAAATGAGAGAAAACCACCCCACATTTCTTTTTGGTCTTGTTTACTTGGTGCAATATGTGCGGCGATGCAAAAGGAAACAAATAAAAATATCCAGAAACTTTTTTCCTGAATATTCGCATCAGCAAATAACAGTTTGATTATCTCCGGGACTCGAGTAACAGCGCGTAAGCCGTCATGAGTAATGCCATCGATTGTGTGATAAATATCACGGGCATTTGGCACCAGAAAAAACAATAAAATGGCAAGGACGAGAGATCCGCCGACCATGGGTGCCACACCAATAAAAAAATTCCCAATTCGCTGGTACAAACTGAGAGAGTTGTAGCTGTGTTCAACGTGACCTAAGTTGCCTGTTATTTTGTTTGGTTTAAACAGAGAGACATGGGTGATTCGGTGTCGGAAAATTTTTGCGAAAAAAATGTGGCTTATCTCATGGATTGGAGTGCCAATCCAGGCAGTCAGCAAGATTCCTTTCCAACCAATGGTTCGATGGTAGTTGGTTTGAACCGCTGTCTGAAGTTTGGATAATACAAAACCAAGAGCAAAAAATATGCCGAATAATCCGACTATTTCCAACGCCAGGGTCCGCAAAAATGAATACAAGATATCAAGCATGGCATATAGTATAGCACAATTAAAAATCCCGACTGAGTCGGGATCGAGTGGTTTGGGAACGGGACGGACAGCGATACCCCTTCGCTGCCGTCCCGGTAGGTGCCTCGCGGTGTGCGGGGCGTTCATTTTTTGTCGTCAGGTGGCCCTGTGACTCTGGGGTCCTCGGGGATGACCGAGTTCACGATCGCCCCAACGAGGAGGAAGATGGATCCGCCGGCGACCCCGCCGCTGATCTTGCCGGCGAAGGTGGCAAACAGCAGGGCCATGAGCGCCACGAATGTCAAGAAGACAGCGGCGATGAAGACAGGGGTGTTGATGGTAGCCTTGTGACCGGACTTGGGGCCTTTCGACATGAGCGGGAGTTCCCTTCTGAGAAAAATGAATTTTGCGAAGTATAGCAGAAAATATATGAGAAGTCAAGTATATAAAAATCCCCCAAGCAGGGGGATTTTTGAAGTTTAGCAGGTTTACACTGGCTTCACCGATACGTAGGTGGTAGTCCGGAGTGTGCCGTCAAATCGACGGCGTTTTTTTTTCTGGAACGAAACCTTACCGGCGGCCATCGAATATAAGGTATCGTCCTTTCCTTGGGAAACGTTTTTTCCGGGGCGAATCTTTGTGCCACGCTGGCGAATTAAAACCATGCCGGGGTTGACGCGTTCGCCGTCACCGACTTTTGTACCAAGGTATTGTGGGCGGGAATCTCGGCCTAGTTGTGTGGACCCACCCGCCTTTTTGTGCGCCATATCAGAGCGATTAATTCAGAAAGTGAGCGTAGTATAGACGGTTCTTTATTCCTTGTCAAGAGGGCAAAATCTACGGTATACTGGGCAAACCCTATGGTTTCTTCCTTCTACCCTGCGAAGTTGTACCTGAAACATCTTCCCATCTCTCTTTTGCTTCTTTCCAGTTTGTTTTTGAATTTGCTTATCTGGGGGTGGCTGTTTTGGAATATTCGTCCGCAACCCGACCCGGTCTTCCTTCACTATACTATTTTGTTTGGGGTGGACCTGACAGGACAGTGGTATAAGGTATTGGTAATTCCATTGAGTGGGCTTATGATCCTTCTCGTAAATACCACGGTAGGTTGGATATTTTTCAATGTTGATCGATTTATCAGTTACGTATGTGGATCGGCAAGTATTTTGGCTCATGTTTTTCTACTCGTCGCGGCCTGGTTGCTCGTCTACTTAAATGTATAATATGACAGTCATGCGACGCCATCAGGGTCAGCCAGACGTCATGCTGATGTTGTACTTCGGCATTCTTTTGCTCTTTGGACTCGTCATGTTGACCTCAGCAAGTTCGCCGGTGGGATATGATCGATTCAATGACGCTTATTTTTTTATTAAGCGTCAGCTGGTGTTTGGAGCGCTGCCGGGTCTGGTGTTGTTTATTGCACTCGCAAAGTGTCCATACAAGTTGTTGCCAAAGATCGGATACGCAGCCTTTTTGCTTTCTGTTATCTTGTTAATTCTGGTTTTTGTACCGGGAGTCGGTTCAACCTTAGATACAAACGCGTCAAGCTGGATTAAAGTCGCTGGTTTTTCGTTTCAACCATCAGAGTTTGCCAAACTCGGACTCGTGTTATTTTTGGCCCATGTGTTGTCGAAAATGGGAAGGAGGATCGGGGATTTGAAGCAGGGATTTTTACCGGCGTTGGGAGTCGGCATAATGCCGGTCTTGCTGGTCGCGCTTGAACCGGACGTGGGAACAGCCACAGTCTTATTTGCAATTTTATTTGGCATGTTATTTTTTGCAGGCGCCCGGTTTATTCATTTGGGCGGGATTGCCGGCTTGGCAGTGGTCGCTTTTGTTATTCTTGTCACTATTGCCCCGTATCGGGCCGCTCGACTTACAACATTTTTGCATCCCGAACTTGACCCCCAAGGAATCGGATACCACATTAATCAGGCATTTGTGGCTATTGGTTCCGGAGGCTGGCTCGGGCAAGGGCTCGGTCACTCAAAACAAAAGTTTCAGTATCTTCCAGAGGTTCATGCCGACAGTATCTTTGCAGTGATCGGTGAGGAGATGGGCTTTGTTGTCACAACCGGTTTTACGATATTATTATTTGTTTTACTCGGCCGACGAATGTTGACTATAGCTGACAAAGCACCGGATGGATTTGGTCGCCTGGCAGTGTGTGGAGTTGTGGTATGGTTTATGGCCCAGTCATTTTTTAATATCGGGGCGATGGTCGGCATAATGCCCCTCACAGGAATCCCATTGCCATTTGTCAGTCATGGCGGCACCGCCCTTCTTCTTGCATTGGCAGCAGCAGGTGTTGTAGTCAATGTTTCCAAACAAACGCGCTAATCCTTGCATGGATATATGAAAATCTTTTTCTCTGGTGGAGGAACGCTCGGATCTGTCACACCCCTTTTAGGGATTCGGGATGCACTTTCTCACGAGTATCCTGATGCAGAGTATCTCTGGGTTGGCACAAAACATGGGCCTGAACGCGCATTTCTCGACAGAGAGTCAATGCGATATATACCAATAAGTGCAGGAAAGTTTCGGCGCTATCTTTCCTTCCGAAATATTGCAGATATTGTTCGAGTTATTCACGGATTTTTTACCTCT
>Ga0155444_104_pt2 | contig 10777 bp, 9 predicted proteins | sample RifCSPhighO2_02_FD_111892 | JGI IMG/M metagenome (GOLD analysis project Ga0155444, IMG submission 111892) | Candidatus Magasanikbacteria bacterium RIFCSPHIGHO2_02_FULL_47_14
CGGCAGCTACGAGATCGACCTCGCCTACAACCTGCACGACGTCAGCCTCATCTCGGAGAAGGAGTACGCGGCGCTGAACACGGCGCGGGAAAAGACCGGGGAGCGGGAGCGGATCGAGGAGGAGCGCTTCACCTTCGAGATGAAGCACCCCGAGTTCCCGGACCTCCGCCACACGGTCGTGAGCGGCCAGATCATCGAGGTCGACAAGGACCTCATCTGGACGGCTCACAACTCGCACCGCCTCGGCATGCTCTCGAGCGAGGACCTGCGCCACTTCGAGCGCCTCTACAAGCGCACGAAGCGGTTCGAGCAGATCGAACTCGAGGCGTCCAGGTACGAGGATCGGTTCGACCAGGAACGCTTTGGTCACACCGCGACCAACGACCGGTCCGATCGCCTCGTCCAGGAGTGCCGGGCGCGCCGCAGCCACCGCGACCGCCTCGACCAGCGCAAGAGCTGGCGTCGGCACAACCGCAAGGTCAACTACAACAACTAGCAGAACAAGGAGAAAAACACAGGAGGTGCAGCATGGACGCTCGCACCTCCGCCAACAAAAAATCCCGATTGACTCGGGACTTTTTGTTTTTAGAAAGCGTTTTTAGTCAAACAACTCCATAATCTTCGGGTGAAGTGCAGGCGGTGCGATCACAATATCTTGTCTCCCCCGTTGCCACTCGTTTCCATCACTATCAGTAACTACCGCACCTGCCTCACGTGCTATCAGAACCGGTCCCAAAAAGTCGTGATCAAGTCCTGCATTCTGAACAAAAAAATCCATCCCTCCGGTAGCTACATAACATGTTGCCAACATACACCCAAAGGCATGCCGCCATGTGACTGTCTTGTGATTGAAGTTATCGTACAACTTCACAAAGCGATCAACATGTGATCCATAGGTCTCATTCGCCTCAGCAACACAGGAGAGACTCCCGCAGGCATAATACATGTCGTCCTTGGCGCTGACTTTTATTGGCAACTTATTTAATGTAGCACCTTGCCCTTTTTCAGCGAGAAACAACTCGTGTGCAATAGGATTGTATACAGCACCATAGAGTGTTTCACCCCGATATACCACTGCAATGATGATACACCACATTGGAATACCCATGGCAAAGTTGCGTGTTCCATCGATCGGATCAATCACCCATTCATAATCAGCACCCGGGTTGATGTCATTTTCCAACTCTTCACTGCGTATATGATGATCAGGAAACATCGCTTGAATTTTCTGTATGAGGAAGTCACTGACCCCTTTGTCGGCCTCTGTTACCAAATCAGCCAAGTGGCTCTTGGTTTTATAGGTCACGCCTTTTTTGAAATAATCCAAGGCGATCTCACCTGCCTCGAGAATAATTTTTTCTAGAAAGTCACGAATTTCCACAAAGTTATTATTACACCAACCTACGGGGTTATTATTACACCAACCCACGAGCTTTCATGCCTTCGCTCACTCGTTCAACTGCGGTAACAAATGCAGCGGTTCGCATGTCTATGTTGAACCGAGTTTTGCGCTCCCATACTGCATTAAACGCATCGATCATAATCTTCTCTAACTTTTGAAGCGCCTCTTCTTCGGTCCAGTAGTAATTTGATGCATTTTGCACCTGTTCAAAATAACTCACAGTCACGCCGCCTGCATTTGCCAAGATATCCGGCACAAACAAAATACCCCTATCATGCAAGATAACGTCTGCCTCTGGTGTCACCGGACCATTGGCTAACTCAACAATTAACTTTGCCTGGAGCTCGGCAGCGTTTTCTTTGGTAATGACATTTTCCAATGCAGCAGGAATGAGAATATCAACCGGCAACTTCAATAAGTCTGCATTGCTTATTTCTTTTGTTCCATTAAACCCAGTAACTGAGCCTGTTTGTTGTTTATGGCCATCAACTTGTGTGACTGACAAAGAGCCACTGGCCATGTCGTTCACCACAATAGCGCCTTTGGAGTCACTCAACGCCACAATTCTGTAGCCTTCCTTTTCCAAAATCTTTGCCATGAAACTGCCGGCATTCCCGAACCCTTGCACAGCCACTGACGTTCCTTGCGGTTGGATGCCGAGTTTCTTCACAGCTTCACGCAAAACATAGACACCGCCTTGCGCAGTCGAAAAACCACGCCCCTGGGATCCGCCCAATGAAAGAGGTTTCCCGGTAATCATACCGGGCGCATGCTCTCCAACCAGGCGTTCGTACTCATCCAACATCCACGCCATGATTGTTGGCGTGGTATATACATCCGGGGCTGGCACATCTTGTGTTGGACCAACATACTTATAAATTGCGCGGATATATGCTCGTGATAAGCGCTCCAGTTCACCTTCTGACAACTCTTTTGGGTTGACAATAATACCGCCCTTGCCACCACCGAGTGGAATTCCCACTGTTGCACACTTCATGGTCATCCAAAATGACAATGCTTTCACTTCGTCAATATTTACGTCGGGGTGAAAACGAATGCCGCCTTTAAACGGACCCAACGCGTCATTATACTGACTGCGATAACCGGTAAACACGCGCACATCACCGTTGTCCATTCGGATCGGAAGTGAGACTGTCAATACACGTTTCGGTTGCTGTAAAATTTGATGAATGCTGACAGGCAGCCCCATGGTAGTGGCAGCCTTCTCAAGTTGTGCCATTGCGTTGCTAAACGGATTACTTGCCATAAAAAAAAGATAAGATGACTCTATGATAGGACCCTGTACAGACGGCGTCAAGAGTTGATATTTTTTGCTGCTTTTCGTCTTCTGAACCAACGACGCACCAACCAAATGACCAGTCCAAACCCGAGCCATATTGGGATAAACACCACCAACCAGATGGCCAGCTCAGCAATGTTTTTACCAAGACCAACCAGACTGCGCAACGCATCTTTGATGACTGCCAATGGGCGCCACTGTTCGCCATCATCTACTACCGGTAAACCGGATGGGTCAGTGGACAGTGAAACTGACAATGTGGCAAGTTGAGCGCTTTGTTTCAAGTACTTCATACGCCCCTGAATTTGTTCAATCTGACCACGAATCTGAGTGAGCTCTCGTTGCACTGCCAGGATATCTTCAATCTTTTGTGCCTGGCGCAGGATGGCCAAGAACTGCTCTTCGGTTGCGCGGAGATTCCGTAATTGTGAATCCAAGTCTACATACTCTTCTGTAACATCTTGACCATCGACTTGTTCTGACTGAACATCACCGAATTTTTTTATCTCTTCGACTCCGCGATCAAAAATGTTTACAGGAATACGTACAGTGATCCGCCCGGTTGGGGCAACTTCATTTTTTGAGACATAACTTGAGACAACAAACCCACTATTTCCAGTCGCAAATGCGCTTACCTGTTGCACTGCCAGGGGCACGTCCTGGACAACCATTGATACACTTCCGGTTTTTATAATCAATCGCTCTGTAGTATCAGCCACCTCTTGTGCTGCCATTCCCGGTGCCGTCGGCGCAGGAGCATACGCAGCTTCTTCTGCTACGCCCTTATCATATGAGTCATAAGCCAGCCCCATCATATCCGGCCCAAAATTTGAGGTAGTAATCTGACTCCGAGATATAAAAAACATTGAAGGAATTGCCAGGACAACAAGTAAAAGCAAGACGACTCCTCCTAAAATCAAACCGACTTTTTTGTGTGACATAAAGATATATTATGACAAAAAGAGAAAGACGCCCCGCTGAGCGGGGCGCCATGTTATGAAATATGTTTTTCTACGAGCTGGCGCAGCTTTTCTTTTTGAGTGCCGCCGACCATCTGATCCACAACCTCTCCGCCCTTAAATACCAAAAAAGTGGGGATACTCAAAATCTGATACTTACCGGCAATCATCTGGTTGTCATCCACGTTCAGCTTCCCAACCTTTACCTTGGTTGCGTCCATCTCTTCAGACAACTCATGAACAAAAGGTCCCATCATTTGGCATGGGCCACACCATGGCGCCCAAAAATCCACCAAAACCGTGACCGATGACTTAAGAACTTCCTGATCAAAGTTCGCATCTGTGAGTGTAACTTCTGGCATAAAATAAAATTATTTTCCAAATTCCAAGGTTCGAACTTTTTGCGCTTCAGTATATGCTTCGATCACGTCACCAATTTCAATATGAACTTTTCCTTCAAACTTGATACCGCACTCAACGCCTCCTGCGACTTCTTTTTGTGATTGCTGTCCCACTTTACATTCAGAAATCTTTCCTTGACCTGCATGGGTGCCTTTACGAATAACACGTGCCAAACTATCCTTTTGGATTTTTCCTTCACGCACCAAACCACCAACAATCATCCAATTTTTTTCTGTGCGGAAAACAGCGCGAATTTCCATCTTGCCAAGTTCGGTCACAATCTTTTCAACGGACAATAACTTGCCCATTTCCTGTTTGACCCAATTTATTAAATCATAGATAACGTCGAAGCGCAAAAATTGAATATCTTTTTCTCGTAAAATATCTTCTCCACTTGGTGTTGGCTTCACACGAAATCCAATCAAGACACCGTTACCGGCTTCTGCTTTGTGAACGTCATCTTCTGTAATGTGACCAAGCCCTTTACCAATAATTTTCACTCCAACTTCTTCGTGTCGTAGCTTTTCAAGAGAACCGATAATCGCCTCGAGCGAGCCTAAAACGTCCGCCTTGATAATGACATTAACACTCTTGTGCTGCTCTTTTTCTTCTTCAGTTGAAGTGTCAGACACCATAACGTGCTGCTCTGCACTGGTTTGTGCGCTTCTCTTTTGTTTGACATCGATTTTCTTGGCCGTATCTGCGCTGCTGACGTCAAGAATATCTCCGACTTCAGGAGGAACCTTAAAACCAATAATCTGTGCAGGCACTGACGGCGTAGCTGTCTCGATATCTTCTCCTCGATAATTGCGCATGGCGCGAACCTTGCCATATATCTCACCATTGACGACCAGCGGGTCACCTTTGTGAAGTGTTCCGGCCTGAATAAGCACTGTCGCTATCGGCCCGGTGTGCTTATCCAAATGAGACTCAATAATAGTACCGACTGCAGGAATCTCCGGATCTGCTTGTATGGTATCTGCATGCATATCCCCGACCAAAAGCAACACATCCAGCAACTTGTCAATATTGATTTTTTGTTTGGCTGAAATTTCAACCATCGGCACATCACCACCCCATTCTTCCGGAATGATGTTTCTTTGAGATAGCTCGTTGCGAACACGTTGAGGATCAGCGCCCTCTTTATCCATCTTGTTAATTGCGACAACAAGCGGTAATTTTGCTGCGCGAATAATTTGAATAACTTCTTCAGTTTGCGGTTTAACACCATCATCTGCAGCCACAACCATCACTGCAATATCTGCAACCTTTGCACCACGACTACGCATGACCGTAAAGGCTTCGTGACCTGGAGTATCAATAAAACTAATCGCGCGCTCATCACCACTCTTAGGATCCTTCCAAATAGTTTGATAGGCACCAATATGTTGTGTGATTCCACCACTTTCTGTCGCTGTAATATGAGTCTTTCGAATGGTGTCGAGCAATGAGGTTTTGCCATGATCAACGTGGCCCATCACCACCACCACTGGGGGGCGCGGCTGCATGTTTTTACTACGGGCTAATGCTGCCTCAAGCGCTTCAGCCTTTTGGATTTCTTTTGAGTCATCTGCTTGCTTTTCTTCTTTTTCAACTTGGAATCCCAGACCTTCGGCAATGATACCTGCCGTTTCATAGTCGATATTCTGATTTTGATTCGCCAAAATACCATTTTGCATCAACTCAGAGATAATCTGGGTAACCGGCAAACTCAAGATATCAGCAAACTGCCGCACGGTGAGCAAGTTCGGGAGTTTTACACGTTGCGCTTGCTGCAAACGCATCTCTTTTTCCTTCATCTTCTTTTCTTCCGTTTCTCGCCGTTGCTTGTCAGCAACCTCGCGTTTGATTCTTGGCCACATGTGCATGATCTGGTCTGCGACCTTGTTATCCACCTTGATCGCTTTCATGCCGATATCAAAACCATACTCTGGCAGGACGCGGAGCATTTCTTTGGGGTGGACGCGCAGTTTTCGGGCGAGTTCAGTAACGTTCATGGGGATTATTTAAGGTATGTCAGAGTATACGTGAATAAGCCTAAAAAGTCAATTTAAGAACGGCTTTCTTCCAGGTGAATAAATAGCGTATACATAAAAAGACGTAGCGTAAAACTACGTCTCTTATGATAATGAAGTTTCTTGTAAATTACAACAAAACCGCTATAAGCAAAAGCGCCACAATATTCAAGACTTTAATCATCGGGTTAATAGCTGGACCGGCAGTGTCTTTGTACGGGTCACCGACAGTGTCACCGGTCACGGCTGCCTGGTGCGCAGGGCTCTTCTTTCCACCATGATGTCCGGCTTCAATATATTTCTTGGTGTTGTCCCACGCACCACCACCGGTGGTCATGGAAATGGCCACGAAGATACCGGTGACAATTGAACCAACCAACACGCCGCCGAGCGCCTGAATTCCCAAGCCAAATCCAACGACAATCGGAACAACGACTGGAATCAACGCCGGAACAATCATCTGTCGGATTGCTGCCTTTGTGACAATGTCCACGGTGCGACCATAATCCGGTTTTTCTGTACCCAGCATAATGCCCGGTTTTTGTTTGAACTGCTCACGGACCTCGTCAACAACCGAACCGGCGGCACGACCAACGGCTTGCATACACAGAGCGCCAAAGTAATATGGCAACAAACCACCGATTAAAAGTCCGACAAGAACTTTTGGATCGTTAATGGCAAATTGAATGTTCCCCGGAATGCTGTGCGTAAAGTCTGCAAACAAGACAAGCGCGGCAAGGCCTGCTGAACCGATTGCATATCCTTTCGTAACGGCTTTGGTGGTGTTTCCAACTGCATCGAGCGGATCAGTGACATTGCGCACGTCTTCACCAAGCTCTGCCATTTCTGCAATACCGCCGGCATTGTCAGTAATTGGACCATAGGCATCTATGGCAACGATGATACCTGCGAGCGAGAGCATGGCAGTGACAGCAACAGCAATACCGTAAAGTCCTGCCAAACTAAATGAACTTAAAATTGCAGCAACGATAACAAGTACTGGAAGTGCGGTAGACTTCATTGAAACAGCGAGGCCTGCAATCACATTTGTTCCGTGTCCGGTGGTAGAGGCTTGTGCGATCTGTTTTACCGGGCTGTATTTTGTTGAGGTATAGTATTCAGTAATAACGACCATGAGCGCAGTCACTACTAAACCGATCAACGCACAAAAATACAACTCGTTCACAGTGTATAAACCATTTTTAGCCATGAACAATTTGGTGACCGGGTAAAATGCAATGCCGGCCAACACTCCAGAGACTGCCAAACCTTTATACAGTGCGCCCATGATATTTTTCTTCTTTCCAAGTTTGAAAAAGAAGGTGCCGATGATTGACGTGATAATTGAAGCTGCGCCAAGAACAAGTGGGAACAAAATTGCATTCATTGAGCCTGGGAAGAGAAGCGACCCGAGCACGATACTTGCCACCAATGTCACACAGTAAGTCTCAAACAGGTCTGCGGCCATGCCTGCACAATCACCGACGTTATCTCCCACATTGTCAGCAATCACGGCTGGGTTGCGTGGATCGTCTTCCGGAATTCCTGCCTCAATCTTACCCACCAAGTCTGCACCGACGTCAGCTGCTTTGGTAAAAATGCCACCACCAAGACGAGCAAAAATTGAGATGAGTGAGCTTCCAAATGCCAAGCCAATGAGGGCATGGATATCTTTTGTAATAAAATAAAATACAGAAGTGCCGAGAAGCGCCAGACCAACGACCATCATTCCGGTCACTGTACTGCCCTGGACCGCAACTTTCAGGGCTTGCGCCAAACCATTGCGGGCAGCTTCTGCGGTTCTCACGTTGGATCTCACAGAAATGTTCATGCCGATGTAGCCGGTAAGGGCTGAGAGGATAGCGCCGACTAAAAATGCCACTGCTGTAAGCCAACCAAGGGACGGAACAAACCCGATGATCAAAAACAATACTGCTGCAACAGCTGCGACTGTCTTGTACTGACGATTAAGGTACGCGCGTGCTCCTTCTTGAATGGCACGAGAAATAGCCTGCATGCGCTCACTTCCTTGTGACATCTGCAAGACGCGACGAATCAAATAGACTCCGTACAGGATCGCCAACACAGCGCTCCCAACAATAAAGTAGTTGGTCATAGTTTCTGCTTAAGATAAAGATACGACGGCATTATAAGGAAAAAAGGCCAAAATTACAAGTCTTTTGTCCCCACTCGACTAATACTTTTTCTTCTTTGCCAAAATAATATATCCCTGTGACTCTATCCACCGACCAATCAGATGCATTTCAATGAGCCCATAGAGTTCGGCCACAGCAAGAGAAAACGGTCGGGTTTTTTGTTTAAAAAAATAAAGCACCTTATTTAACACACGCAACACAGGAAACTTTTCTTGTGCCTGCAATTTTTTGTAAAACTCGTCCGGATGCACCAAAAAACTTGTCCAAAACAAGCTGTACATTTTTTTAATATCAAATCCTGCACGCGATATCTTATGTCGCAACTCATCTTTTGAGTATAAAGAGATGTGAAATTCGGAATGCGGATCGACGTTCAGACCGCTATCAAACAAGTATCTGCGGATATACGCATGTTTACCCAATGCTGATTCAGAAAACATTGCCAACGTTCCGCCGGGTTTTAAAACACGTGCGACCTCTGCCAGCCAATCACTCACCTGTTGCACATGACCAAGAACATCAGAGGTATACACTGCGTCAAAATGCGCATCTGGAAATGGAATCGACACGCCGTCGAAAAGCTGAAACTCTGCCCACACGCCGTGACGCTGTATTTTTTGTTTTGCAAGATCAACTTGAAGTGCGACAACATCAATGCCAACCACTTCTGCCTGTTTGCCAAAAATTTTTTTAATATCTACCACGTCGGCTCCCGTCCCACACCCGATATCTAAAATACGGATGTGCTGACCTTGGCGGTGGATATGCCGAAGTGTCTTTAGCAAATACCGATACAAAGTAAATTTTTTTGGATAAAAAAGAAGCTTGCCCCAGTCTTTATAGGTAATGGTTTCACCCTGAATTACGGGATTATCATCCCAAATCTCTGCGCCGTGTTCTGTGGTGACTCCCCATCCCAAAGAACTCTGGGCCTTGTCTGACATATGAAGACATTGTAGCATTTAGAGGCAAACTAAGAAATATGATACACGGATTCCTTCTTATAGATAAACCCAAAGACTGGACCAGCCATGATGTGGTTGGGTATTTGCGAAAAATTACCGGTGAAAAAAGAATCGGTCATGCAGGGACGTTGGACCCGTTTGCGACCGGGCTGCTTATTGTTGGGGTAGGCCGAGAGGCGACGAAGCGGCTGGATGAATTTAAGCGGCTTGCAAAAACGTATCTTGCAACAATCCGACTCGGTGCTGTGAGCGACACTGACGATAAAACCGGAATTATCACTCAGTGTTTGAAGCCTGCCGGTGATATTTCGCTAAACAAAGTTACCGAGACAGTCAAAAAATTTGTTGGCAAGCAAAAACAAATACCCTCTATGTACTCTGCAAAAAAAGTCAAGGGGAAAAAACTCTACGAGCTGGCGCGAAAAGGAATAGAGATCGAACGCACACCGGTTGATATTGAAATTTTTGATATCACAATAGAACAATTTGACTTTCCGCTTTTGACACTTACTGTCAGTTGTTCATGTGGGACATATATTCGCACGCTGGCACATGATATTGGAGAAGCTTTGGGTGTGGGTGCGTACTGTGAAGAGCTGCAGAGAACAAGAATTGGCACATTTGATGTCAGGAATGCGTCTTCTTTAAAAACTTCACCTCAAGGCGAACTCATTCTTTTTTCTCTTTAAATTAAAAGCGAAAAAAGAGTAAGGCGGAGGAAGTTTCTCTCCTCCGCTCTCGCGTCGTCACGGTGCGAGCCGAACGACCGAGCAGATGTCAAGGTAGATGATGCGACACCACCGCCGCAACCGAATCCGCAGCACCTTCGCCCACCAGCCAGCTCGCTGCCGAAGCGTCCGCCGCGGCGCACCAGCTGCCATGATCGCGAGAACCCGACGTGCGACCGGTCCACCTTCTGCGAGCCAGCAGGCTGTCCTGAATTGTTCCTCCTCTGACGGACCGAGACGAGTCGGCGAGAATTGGTGTCTCCGCATCTTCTACCTCTCCTCTGGTTGTGACCCAAATGTATATCGAAAAAATTCAACATGCACTCAGGTCACAACACTTTGTGAAAGAACCTGGCACCATACTATAAAAAAGGAAAAAAGTCAATGCCCGGAGTTGTGAATGTGACGGGTCGTGCGCTGATACGAAATTGCGAACCGGTGTGCCTCGTCACGAACTTGTACTAATAACACCCGATGAGTAGAGATCCAACGCAGCAGTTCGTTACGGTCAAACCCCGAGGACTCAACCCCCTCGTCCAAAACAATAACATCATTTCTCTTGCGTTCCGGACCTTTAGCGATGCCGATCACTGCTGTTTTTATCTGACGATCCCTGAGTACTTTTATTACTCGGTTAATCTGTGGACGTCCACCGTCAATAAGAAATAAATTCGGGTGCTGCCACTCTGAATGACTCAGTCGTCGTGTGATTACTTCATCCAGTGCGTCGACGTCACTTTGCCCTTGCAAACTTCGTATTTTAAACTTTCGATAATCTGACTTTATTGGGCCGGATTCGTTAAAAACAACCATGCTCCCCACCACGCCGGTTGCCCCGAGATGAGAAATA
>Ga0155444_157_pt2 | contig 10718 bp, 12 predicted proteins | sample RifCSPhighO2_02_FD_111892 | JGI IMG/M metagenome (GOLD analysis project Ga0155444, IMG submission 111892) | Candidatus Magasanikbacteria bacterium RIFCSPHIGHO2_02_FULL_47_14
AACACCGCCAGCGCGAACGCGCCGGTCGGCCAGTGGAAACGTCCGTCTCCCATCTCGTCCTCCATCGTCTCTCGTCCGCCTGTTGAGACACCCAGGAAAAGACACCAAGACACTCGAAACGTCCTCTAGCACCTAAAATTTAGTCTACATCTTTTTTGTATGTTGAGAAACATCCAGCAGCGGAGTTATCAACAGTCTTAAAAATAGAGGTACAAATTCGTTCACCTATTTGAGTCTCACCCCGCTACTCGGGGTACGTCCCGATTGAGATCGGGACAGATCCTCAAGCGGTTCACGAATCTGTTCCTCTATTTTTCTTAAAGACTACTTCGTTTCTTCGTGCTGCTGGACGTTTCCACCACCTTGTTTGTCGAGTCCCACTTTTTCCTTCAACACCACACCCTCACTCGGCTTGCCTTTCACCTCAATCTCATTTGTAGTAGTTGGTGTATACCCTTCTTTTTCCGAACGCACATAATACGTGCTCGGACCAACCAAAAACGCATATCGCCCTTTGTTATCTGTAATCTGTGTGGAGACTAACTTGTTATATTCTTTGGTAAACAGCCGGACGACCGCATTTGCTACAGGTTTGTTTGTGTTCTTGTCATACACGATTCCCCACCCTTGTGGTTTCTTTGGTTTCACATACGTCACAAATCCAACATACATCAACACATGCACAGCCAAAAACCCGGCAACCAGCCAACTTGGCACAATGTACAACGATGCTGCGGTCAAAATAATACCGAGCAACGAAACAACATGTTGCGCACCACGTCCGCGCTTCTCCCACTTTAACCGCTTTGGTGTTTTATGAATACCAGATGGATCCACCGGAATGTTAGGTGTAATGCCAATATGTTCACTGGTCACTTCAATCGACTCACCATGATACAAATCTAACAACTCACCGTCGCTTGTGTACCCCTTCAAAAGCTGCGATGGAAAACTGAAACCCTGACGTGTGACCTCCAACATGTACGTGCCGGGTTCCACCACAAATAAGTAGCGCCCTTGCGCGTCACTGACACGCGACTGTTTGATTTTGTTTGTTTTAGTATCGATCAAACGCACCACGGCCAAGTCAAGCGGCAACTTCGTTAAACTGTTATACACTACTCCCCACTCTCGTCGTTTTCTGCGTCCCACTAATAACAGCGGCTGGAAGAAAATATAACGCAACAGCGGAAGTGCCACACTCGTCAATGACGGTGCTACTGCCACAGTTGCCACACCAATGGTGCTCGGCGCAACATATTTACGCGTCACAGCCTCCACCTCAGGATCATCCGCAATCTCATCTACTTTTTTTGCCGCATCTTCAACTGCCTCGATTGCAATCAACGCTTTTTCAGTTGCCTGTTGCTGCAAGACCCGTACTGCCAGTATTGCCTTTTCGGCTCGAGGCAGATCACTATCTAAAACGTCCGAGAGCTTCGGAGGAATTTTAATTAACTTAATATCTTGTGCAATAACGTGATTACGTACAACAAAACTCAACGTCTCTCGCAGATGATATCCATTTTGTTCTGCAATCAACTTATATGTTCCATTTGGGACTACAAACCCATAGAGTGCACGTTGGCCCACAGTCGTCGGATTGACTTGGCCAAACGCTGCGCCACTCCACACCGCGCCGGAAGTCACATCCCACAACGTTATTTTTGTGCCTGGCAACAACGTATCTGTTCCGCGTTCTGTGACACGACCGTGTGACTGGCTGGAGAAGATAAAAGAGACTCTGCTTTGTAAGCCATTGATATATGTCACAACCAATTCTGCAGCCAATCTCCCACTACTCCCCAAACGAAGGGTCGCGAGATAAAGACGCCCTTGTGCGTCACGCAGCAGCGGGTACGTATTTTGATCAATGCGCAACTGAATGGAATCAACCTGTCGGTTGCCGAATACGCGCGAATCCACACCGACAACGACTCGGTCACCTGACAAAGTCGTCACAACATTACCGGTTGGTTGAGTTGGGATACTCCCGTTCGCAAGTGAAAATAATACATGGCTTAACGTGATGCCTTCACCGGCTTGAAGCGGTGCGTCCCCTCCGCCCCCACCTCCAAAAATCGGTCCGCCCGGTGGGCCAGCAGGTCCTGGTCCTGGGTCTCCGTCTCCTTGATCTCCGCCATCACCCTGATCGCCTCCATCGCCTTGGTCACCACCGTCGCCATCTCCATTATCTCCACCGTCCCCGTCGCCACCGTCTCCTGGCGGAGGGTTTCCACCTCCAGGCCCCCCACCTGCCGCCTGACAAGCGCCGGTATCAAAGGTGCAGTCATTTTTGCAACTTAATACCCCGTTTGCAAACCCTTGTGTGACACACGTTTTATTGTCCAAATCATTGCCGTCACAAAATTCTGCGCCTTCTTTTACACCATTACCACATAACGCAGGCACTGTCGCGCCCACGTCAACCGCTTCCTGAGAAAAAACAACCGTAACTCCGGTCAACGACAAGATCAGCGCGCTCAAAAACCCTGCGATAAAAAACGAAAGCGGATATGCGCTGTACTTTCTCATACTTTTCTCGTGCGTCTTACAACAAAAAAACTCAACAGAACTACAACTACCACAACTGGCCCCACAACAACCATCGGTACATACCACACTTTCACCTCGTCACTGATCACCTGCTTTGTGATACCGTACTGTGTTTGCAAACGAATGGTGAGTGGCCCGATATTTGTCCAGGAAATTTTTTCCAGATGATATACCTGTCTCCACTTACTCCCAGGATAAATAGCCTCGCTCTCTGAGTTCAACGGCAGAGTTGCAACAACCTTGTCACGAGCATTCACAACTTGTATCTCGCCTTGAGGAATAACATGGATGGTTCCTTCATTATGCAACTGCAAAAAAATATTTGGAGATCCAAAAAATAACCAACGTGAATCCGCAGAGAAGTCATCTCGTACCAACTCTTCACGCACACTTCCTGAGACATGCAAAAATAAAAGAGCACCGGCGCGTGCACCTATTCCGACAGTCCCGGGCCCGGGTGACTGTTTTGCAAATATTCCCAGATAGTGTGCCCCCGGGGTTGCATCTTTCGGCACTGTAATAGCAAACTCAAGTTCGCCGTGTTGGCCAGGCTCGACAGTACGTTCGCCACTCACCGGCTTCACCCAATTTTTTGCTTCGTCCTTTGCTCCAAACACAGCCTGACCGGTTTCTGAGTCGATCGTAAACGCGTCGACTTCTCCTGAGACAGTTAACGGTTGTTGTTCATCATTGACAACAAACAGCGGAAGTTCTTTTGTTTCCCCCGGATCCAAGACGACTGTGTGACGTAACGGTGTAATCGTAAAGGCAGCGGCTGAGTGAATCGAAAAAAATACACTGTACAAAAAGCTGCATATAAAAATAGAAATAAAGGGAAGTCCTTTTTTCCAGTCGCGGCGATAAACCCGCAGCGCAAAATTGCTTTTGATCATAGCTAATTTTTACGGATTCACCGTCCCACTGAATGTCACTGTGTGCGTATAACTTCCTTGTCGTGTCTTGCTGGTCTGAATCGAGGCCCGAAACTGCACTGTGGTCGCGTGACTAACCGACATATTCGAACTCGCAACTGCCAACGCCACTCCGGTCATCGCTGTATCTGCTGCAAGTTGACCACCGCCTCCGACCGTTCGTATGCCATACTCCTCAACACCTGCCGTCACCGCACCATCGGCAACGTCGTCAATGTTATCTACATCTCCACCATTTCCTTTACGCAAGTTTCCATCTTCTACAACCGTGACCGTATATCCGGTAGTCGAATCCGTTGACACAGTCACTACCAACGAACCGGTTGTTACTGCGGCCGTGGACAACTGACCCAACGCAACACTTGTTGTACTCACTTGTAAAGATAAAGAGCCGCGTTCCATGGCCTGAAACCCGCCACGCAATTCAAAGGTATTCCCTGTAGCATTTTCCGCAAAAAACTCACCTCCAGTTCCAAAGAGCCCAAAGTCCCCGCCCGAAGAAAACTGGTCCTCCAAAATAGAAAAAGAGTCAGCAAAAATCTCAAAATCTCCACCTGTCATTGCTGAGCGTGTAGACAGCGGAAAGAAGAGCAAAACTACTGTAATAATAGAAAAAAGACGCAAAGCAAACATAGGCGTATGATTGACCTCAGTATATCACATACGCAGCCTTGACAGAAGTTGACTTGCCTGCTATAGTAAGGCACACTTTCACTCTGAAGAACTTTTGTTTTTGTATGAAACATTACGAACTCATGTCTATCTTTCCAGGCACTCTCACTGAAGAAGAGCTGGCCCCACTTGTTGGATCTGTAGAACAAACCATCACGGATGTAGGCGGGGGTAAAATACAGCAAGAAACCTTGGGAAAGAGTCGTTTGGCATACCCGATGAAGCATATTCGCTATGGTTATTTTTACTTTTTCCGCTTTGAGGCAGAGCCGGAGCAAGCTCATGTGTTGAGCCAAAAAATGCGTTTATTGAATACTGTTTTACGCTCGCTGATTCAAATATATAATCCTGAAAAACAGGCCCAGGCAGAAGAACAACGAAAGAAGATGGCCGCAGCGCAACTACAGCAGATAACCCAGACCGCAGAAACCGAAGAGAAAGTAGAGACGCAGGCTCCGGCTGCGCCGGAAACTGCGCCGGAAAAGACTGAAAAACACGAATCTGTGAGTATTGAAGAGATTGATAAGAAACTGGACGAAATTTTGGACGAAAACATTGGCAATATTTAGTTTATTTATTTTTAAGTTAGGAGGGAAAACTATATGGATCTCAACCGAGCCACCATTCTCGGACGCTTAAGCCGCGACCCGGAAGTGCGCACCACCCCGGGTGGACAAAACGTAGCAACCGTTGGGGTTGCAACCGGCCGAAGCTGGACTGACCAAAGCGGCGTTCGCCAGGAACGCACCGAATTTCACAACTGTGTGTTGTGGGGACGGTTAGCTGAGATTGCGGGTCAATACTTGACCAAAGGAAGCAGAATCTATATTGAAGGCCGTGTTGAAACCAGAGACTGGACCGGCCAGGACGGGGTAAAGCGATACAGAACCGAGATCGTTGTGGAAAATATGATCATGCTCGATGGGCCAAGAAACGCTGGCGGAGCAAGCGGAGCGGCAGGCGGTCAAGCCGGTACTGCACCTCAGGCCACAACGCCGCCGACAAATGACCCTGTTGAAGAAGAAATTAAGGTAGAAGATATACCATTTTAAATTACTGAGAACGTATGCCAAAGGTACAGAGACGAGTTAACAAGCATTGCCACTTTTGTGGAAACAACATCCCGGTCGTAGATTACAAAGATACCCAACTTTTGCGACGGTTTGTTTCATCATACATGAAAATCGGTCCACGCCGCCGTACTGGTTTGTGCGCGAAACATCAGCGCAAGACCTCACGGGCCATTAAGCAAGCTCGTATCGCTGGCCTCATGGGCTTCATGACACGCTAGACACGTTACATCAAACACCGGTATCCCTGCCTCACCTATTTGGTTCCCGACTTAGTCGGGACCAAGCGGTTCGTACGGGATACCGGTGTTTTTTATACTTCCAAAGTAAGGTAAAATGAGATAGACCACTCTAAGATATAAACTACTATGAACCAACTCGAAAAAGAGCGTCGCCTCGACAGTCGCGAACGCAATCGTGAACGTCACGAAAGGCATGAGTCAAAAGAAGCAGAAGTCGACCCAGAACTCCAGGCAGCCGCATCAAAAGAACGCGCAGACTACCTAGTAAAGGAGGTAAAAAGCGCAACACAGAATATGCAGAATATTATTTTGCATATGCAGCAGGTTCAACAGGCCATTGCCGCGCTCCGTGCCCAACTTCAGATTGCGAACGACGATGACGCACCGTCAGTCGTGCATGACCAGGCCCGTGTCAGTCAACTCCAACAGAATATAGCCTCATTTCAGGACGAACTGAAAAAAATGCGCGGCGACCTGGTTCAACAAAAAGTGGAAGAGCTGAAGCAGCGCGGTAGTTCATATGTATCATTTGACGAGTTGCAACGTTTGGCTGAAGACGAGGTAAACAAATTAGGTTTTCAAATTGTGTCTTCACCAAAAACATAGTATACTATTTGTATGAAACTTCCTCGTATTCGCAAAGGTGTCATTATTGTCGCTGGTCTTGGGACACGTTTTTTGCCTGCAACCAAAGCCATGCCCAAAGAAATGCTTCCGGTGCTGGACAAACCAGTTCTTCAGTATATTGTAGAAGAGATGGTTGAGAGTGGAGTCAAAGAAATTATCTTGGTTACCAGCTCTCAAAAACGGGCCATCGAGGATCACTTCGATCGCGATCGCGACCTGGAAAACTTTCTTGAAGAAAAAGGAAAAATGGAAAAACTTCAGCCACTTATTGAGTTGACCGACAGAGTACGCTTTTTTTATACTCGCCAGGCGCAACCCCTTGGTAATGGCCACGCACTCCTGTGTGCCAAAGAATTTGTCGGTGACGAACCTTTTGCTTTCTCAGACGGTGACAGCATTATCGATGCCAGAATCCCGGTAGTAAAACAACTGGTTCGAGTATTTGAAAAACACCATGCCTCTATCATTGGGGTACAGCGAATTGAAGACGCTCACCTGATGACAAAATATGGCAATATCTATGCAACACCTTTAAAAGAGGCGCGGGTATATAAAGTAAAAGAGTTAAAAGAAAAACCTTCTGTAAATTCGGTCTCCCCACAGGGTCTTATTGCCGGCGGAATGCGGTATATTTTTACCAAGGATATCTGGCCCATTCTCGAAAAACAGCGCGGTGGTCGTGATGGTGAAATATGGCTTGCAGATGCGGCAAACGCGTTGGCCAAGAAAAAACCATTTTTAGCATACCAATACGAAGGAACATACTTTGATACCGGAGATAAAACTGCCCTTCTGAAGACAGCGATCCACTTTGCCATGAAGGACCCAAAGATGAAGACAGAGCTTGTTACTTTTTTACGTCAGTACCAATAAACCTATGCGTCACCTCCGCACGTGGTTAGGCGTCGCGACTCTCGTGGTCGGTTTTTTGGTCTCTTCCCAAGATGCCCAAGCCTTATGTGTCCACTCGGTTGCAGGGGCAGCAGACCCTGCATGTGTTGACGGTGCGTGGGCAGATACAGAGGAAAAGTGTCTAAACTTGTGCCGTGATAACCCGGTGAGGAGCAAGTGCACATTCAAACTCGGAAGTTCATGCGCAGAGTTTCGTCTTCAACTCAAAAGATTCGAACAGACACAAAAACAACTCAACTCGGAGTTTCAACAAACCTTCAACGCCCCATTTCCGGATGTTGCCAGCCTCAATCGGCTCGGGGCCAGCTCAACACCTCAGGAGGTGATCGGAAGGGCCATCGGCATTGTTATGCAAATTATGGGGACCATTGCCCTGGTTGTTCTTGTATACGCCGGGGTTACCTGGATGACGGCTGGTGGCAACGCTGACAAAGAACGCAAAGCCCTTGAGACGATGTTTTGGGGCGGGCTTGGAGTGATCGTGATCCTCTCAGGATACGCGATTGTCAAATTTATCCTTGACCATACTTTTCTCTAAACCTATGCGTCGTCGCCTGTTTGCCTTATTCAGCCTCTCACTTATTCTCCTGCTCGGGGTTGGCTGCAAGGGCCTGTCCGAACAAGAACTTCTCTCGGTTCAACCGGTCACTCTTACATACTGGACCGTTTTTAACGACGTCGATGCGCTTCAACAACTTGCAGATGCATATCACCGAGAACACCCATACATCACTATAGACGTAAAACAGATCCGCTACGAGGAGTTTGATAAACTTTTTGTGAACGCGCTCGCAGACGACGTTGCGCCAGACTTGGTTTCTCTTCATGTTCGCTGGCTGGGCCGGTATCAACACCGTCTCTCCGGCATGCCACAAAGTGTAAAAATTGCCAGCCTTACCTACAAGGGCAAGTACTCAAAAGAACCGGTCGTGACCTTTGAAACTCACGCCATGCCTTCAGCTCGAACCATTCAGTCAAACTTTGCCGGCACGGTTGCCGAAGACGTCGTGTACGACGGCTATATATTCGGGCTACCACTCACACTCGACTCACTTGCCATCTACTACAACAAAGACTTGCTTGACCAAAGTGGCATCGCCACTGCCCCAACAACTTGGGAAGAGCTGCGAGATGCAATAAAAGAGACGACGCGTTTTGACGCAAACGGCAACATTGTACAGTCAGGCATCTCCCTGGGCACCTCTCAAACGATACCCAACGCCACTGATATTTTTGCTGCTCTAATGATGCAAAACGGGGTGAATGTTATGGACAAAGGTACGGTAACGCTTGCCTACAACATTCGTTCTCTTCAAAGTTCACATCCAACCTTGGAAGCCCTTCGTTTTTACACCGACTTTGCCAGACCAACAAAAGACGTCTACAGTTGGAACGACACCCTTGGGGACGCATTTGAGTCCTTTGCCCAAGGACGAAGCGTTTTTTACATGGGCTTTGCCTATGACCAGTCACGGATCCGTGCGCGAGCTCCACAGATGAACCTGGCGGTTATTCCACTTCCTCAGCTGAATGAAGCGAAGCCCGTCAATGTCGCAAACTATTGGGTGGAATCGGTTGTGTTAAAGTCAGAACAGAGAGACATCGCCTGGGACTTTATTCGTTTTATCACACTTCCGGACAACATTAAGACCTACTCTGCGGCAACCGCCCAACCCTCACCGCTCCGTGCCCATATTGCTGAACAAAAAGAAGACCCCACTCTTGGCCCATTTGCGACCCAGGTTCTGACAGCAAAAAACTGGTACCACGGCCGTGACATAGACACTGCCAACGCTGCATTAAAAAACTTAATTTCAAACTATCTGCTCCCGTATCCGGAAGACGTCAATCCGGACAAACGAGACCAAAACTTACTTCTCGACACAGCTCGTATTATTCAACAAACACTATGAGAATAAGACCTCTCATCTTTTTTGGCGCTGTACTTTTGGCCTCGTTATATACACGTACACCGGCTTCTGCAGAAATAACCCAGGGACAGTGTATCTGTAACATCCAGATAACGGGTGCATTTAGAAATCAACCATGCAACTTAACAAATCTCCCGGGCGGAGACAGACTGAAAACCATCTCAATCCCCATTGGCAAAGAGCTGATTGTTCGCAGCCTCTTCAACGGCGAGCATGAAAAGGTTTTGACCGGCAAAGTCCCGTCGCTTGGTGGCCCAAATCGGTGCCCACCCGGGAGGTTTCAGGACGCCTGGCAAGGCCTCCAGGCAACGGGAGAGCCGGTTAAGATAAAAATGACACGCAATCTGTGTGAGGGTGGCCTTGATGAAACCGACTGGGTGCCATACACCTGGGAGCTCCCAAATGAAAACTTGGCCGACGGTTTCTACAAGCTCCGAATTTCTTCCTGTAAATTTTCGAGTGGAGGTGACGCCGGTACGGACACCCCGATTCTTTCAACAAAACCGGCCGACTACCACGGCCCGCTTCCTGACTGTGCCTTTTTCAACATTGGCTGCAGAAATACCAACGAGTTACTGAGTTTACTGGTCAACATAGGAAACTTTATCTTTGCCGGTATCGGAACCTGGGCCTTGTTAGCTTTTGTCTATGGCGGGGTCATGATGATTATTTCCATGGGCAACTCAGAGCAGTTCACAAAAGGAAAAGATGCATTGGTTGCTGCCGTGATTGGCTTGGTTATTGCTCTGAGCGCGTATCTTATCATCAACTTTGTCCTGGACGCGCTCCAAGTTGGCTCTGAATTTCGTCCACCGGCGTCAGGCAGCCAAAGTCCGGCGACCAGTCCCAAACCTTAGCTCATATTTATGTATATCAAATCCTTTTTTCTTGGTTTTGCACTTGCAGTCGGTGTTGTTGCGGTACCGGTACTTGCTATCCAAGCGCCTGACGCCACTACGGTTGAACTCGTCAACCCAATCGGTGGAAGTGAAGGCACACCTGAGAGCAGAAGAGGAGTCGACGACCTGAGAGTCACCATCGGCAATGTTATAGGCAAGGTTCTGGGAGTTGTTGGATCACTGGCGTTTCTGGCGTTTATCGTTGGCGGATTTTTGTGGCTGACTTCAGCAGGCAACGCAGACAGAGTGCAAAAAGGCAGTACCGCCATGCTTTACGCGACCATCGGACTATTTGTTATTTTCGGTGCCTATGCTATACTGAATACAATTCTTGGCGGTTTGGCGCAGGGCGGAGGGCCAATACAAGAACAAGTTTCTCCGGATTCGCAACTCACCGCATGCAAGCAGATCAAGTTCGACGAGTGTCCATTCACTCGGTGTGAGCGAGTTGAAGTATCCGGGAAAAAAGCCTGCATTGAGTTAACCTGTTTAAACCAGAGCACGGAATGTGTGCGCAGGTGCGCTGACAACGACGATGCGTGTCCTGCACAGTGTGAAACTGAAGCCGATCAGTGTTACCAAAGAGAAGTCGGGAGATAGTCAATTTACCTTCCTTTGAAAGGAGGTGAGACATGTGAGTATAACAAACAATATCGTACGCTTTTACCGAATCGCAATCCTGGCTGCTTTTGTTGCAGCATCGTTTGGCTTTGCTGCATCAGCAAGCGCAGTAGCAGTAGGCGGAAACTGTGGCCCGGGCGCGGCTTGTGACCAGGGATTAGTTTGTGGCCCGGCAGACACTTGTATCGCTGGCGCTGCAGCCGGTGCTGCTGCAGGAGACGTATTCGGGGTGAACAAATTCGAGGACGAACTCAAG
>Ga0155444_129_pt1 | contig 10240 bp, 13 predicted proteins | sample RifCSPhighO2_02_FD_111892 | JGI IMG/M metagenome (GOLD analysis project Ga0155444, IMG submission 111892) | Candidatus Magasanikbacteria bacterium RIFCSPHIGHO2_02_FULL_47_14
TAGGTAAATAACTTCGCCACCTCTTCTACCGGCAAATCTCCTGGCTGGTTAATAATCGTGTGCATGTTCCCACCGCCATCATCATGCCACCGTGGCATAATGTGGATATGCAGATGGGGCACTACCTGACCGCCTGCTTCACCGTGGTTCCACCCTACAGAATATCCCTGCGGTTTGAGCACATCTTGGAGACGACTCATGGTCTTGTGGACACTGGCAAAAATCTCTCTTTCGGCTACAGAATCCAGGTCAAAGATCGTCGGGGCGTGCTGCCGAGGAATGACGACCGTATGCCCTTTTGCTCGCGGCTGAATATCCAAAAAAGCCAGGACATGCTCGTCCTGATACACTGTATAGTTAGGGATCTCGCCGGCAATAATTTTACAAAAAATACAGTCCATATACGTAACTCCTTCGCCTGGATTGTACCCTACTCAGTGCCGGTTTTCAAGGGCAGAAAAAAGGCCTGAACGTCACCAAAAACCTGTGTCGAGGTGGTTTGAGGAAACAGCTCCTGAGCAGCCGGCACAATAACCCAACACCCGGAACTACGGGTATACTGTTGGATTTCAGAGGTCACAGCTGATTCCAAGGCCAATATCTTTCGATATATCTCCCCGCGTTCAGGTTGAGCAAATGTACTACTTATGGGAAAACCGCCTCCCACAATTCGACCGGACGACACCGCCTCGACACCAAGAAGCGGCCAGGTATCTGCAATAACACAGTGATCTTGTTGTGATTTTACTTGACTCCAGACATGCTGTGCCGCCTGATACTGCGCGTTACTCATTACCTGTGTATCTGGGCCTGAAGCGTAGGTTGTCATCGTGGTCCAACTTATAGCACACACGAGCAACACTATAAAAGATGTCTGTTGGATACGAGAAAAGTTCCAACGTCGTACAAACATTTGTATACCGTACACAGCAAAGATCAGAAGAAAAAATACCAGTGCAGCATCCAGTCTTCGCACAAAGGATCGTTCACCATCAAGAAAAAACCAACTTATCACATAGCCGCCCCATACACATATTCCCCCAGTTAAAAGTAGTAAATGCAAAAGTTGTGCTCTGCGTCGTATAGGAAACGAAGCAGCACCTGCAAAAGCCAAAGCAAACAATGCAATCACGAAACCCATAATATGCCACCGCGAGTTTATAAACACAGACGGAACAAACGACACCAACGGCGTGTGATTAAATAGAATGTTGCCACTTACAATGTCATGAGGGCGAATCTGTGCAGCAAAAAACCAGCCACTCAGTTGACCAACTGCCTGTTTTACTCCGTGAACAAAAGCAGGAACAGTGGGCAGTGAACTTGCCTTTAAAAGAATCTCAATCACTGGGAAGACAAACATGCTCAATAATATGACCAAAGACGTGATCGTTCGTTTTATCCACACACGTTGCAACTTCGCAACGGCAAAATAAAGCAAATAGATAAGTAACAAAAACCAAAGTAAGACAAAAACAACTGTGTACCCAAATGCCATGAGAACCGCAAAAAACAATACTACTATTCGTTGTGAAGCATGCGCATCCCGAATCAAGTGCAACAATAAGAGTAAAACAAAAAAGAATGTAAGATACCCTAAACTCACTCCCAGAGTTAAGCTGCCGGTTACTTGAAAAATAAAAGGCAGAAAACTGAGGGCGGCAAACCATACCCCCCAGCGTTGACTCCCAAACAACAGAACGCCCAGACGAAATATGACGAGCGGGAAAAATACTGACCATAAGAGCGGACCCAGCCAGCGATTTAACTGCAACAGATCTACGCCTGTCGTTTTCGCCATAACAACACTTGTGCCCCACAACTGACCATACACATACTTGTGGGGAATGACCAATGCTTCTGGCACAGATATTGAGCCAACCTCCCGCCACTTCACTCCTTCACCAAATAAAACAGGGGGGTGCGCCTCACCGTGCAACAGTTTGTTTTCTACGGCAAGCATACGCCACACATCTCCGCCCCACGGCAATACGTGTGAGGCAGGAAGGTACATGTGCAACAATACTGAGTGCAAAATCACGAAGAATAACAAAAGTTTTACCTTGAACTGTGAAAACAAAAAAAATCCCAAAAGCAATGAGAGGGCAAAAAACACGTACAGATAGGACTGAGAGATCGCTTGCCAAGGACTGAGAAGTGCCCCTTGGGACTGCGACTTAAACAACAAAGAAAGTGCCCACACCCATCCTGCAAGATATACTAAGATGAAAAAAGAAGGGATACGAAAACGAACTTTGTGAGTTGGCGAGGTGGCATGATCCTGAAGTAGCTTGCCGTGGCAGACAGGCCTTTTTTTTACCCAAAGATAGATGAGAAGGCTTATGAGGGCTGCTTCCCCATAGCTTGACCACACTGTGAACGAGGTAAACCGATACCATACTGCAAAAACTCCTGCCAACAGACCAAATGTTGTAAAGCCGGCAAACATCCCCAGAAGATAGGTCGTCACATTTGATCTTAAACCAAATGCACGATGAAGAATCTCCTTCCACCACCAGCCTATACATAAAACGAAAACCGAAAAAAGTGCCCACCCAAGAATATGATTATTCCAAGTCGTAATTTGAAAATATAACAACCCGAGGTCAATACAGACCAACAGGAACATGAGATGTAAAATTCGTATTTTTTTATTCACCATACAAAAATCTTGACTTTCTTCACGGTTTCTACCAAGATAGAGCAAGTTCTTTACGGAAAGAGAGGACACCATGGACGCTGGAAGCGCCTTCAACACCACTTTTGACAACGGCTACCGCGGACTTCAGCGGCTCATCGGCCCGCTCGCAGACTGGCTGGCACCGCGCGTGCACGCGAACTGGATCTCGGGCGTCAGGCCGCCCCTCGCGGCTCTGATCATCTGGCTGCTGTATAGTGGCTACTACTGGACCGCGTTTGTGATCTATACGCCGACGTCGTTGCTTGATGCACTGGACGGACCTGTCGCCCGGCGACGGAAGAGTCTCGACTTCAACGATGACGAGAAGTTCGGAGCCTTCTTCGACGCAGCCTCGGACAAGTTCTTCTTGCTGCCGTTCCTGTTCCTACTCCCACACTGGAACCGGTGGAACAGCGGCACCTTGGTCGTAGTCAACGTCGCCGCGGTCATGACGATCGGGATTGAGCTCGCGCTCCTCACGATCCGCACGGTCGATTATCTGCGTGACTCCAATGGCCACCCTGCCGGCCGCTGGGGCAAGATCAAGCTCTGGGTCGAGTCGCTTGGCGCCGGCGGCTTCGTACTCTCCTACCCCGCCTACGAGAGCTGGACGGCCATTGCCGGATCAGTCCTGCTCCTCATCTCTGTCCCCATGGCTTTCCGGAGCCTGTGGGACAAATTCCACAATCGGAGGTCGTAAGGCCCCGGTCGACGCATGTCGCCCGGGGTCGCTGTTTTTATAAGCCTTATTTTAGCTCAAATTCCGTGTGCAAACAAACTAATAATAGCAAACCCGATGGCCAATCCAAAGATCCAGGCCGCGGCTGTTAACAGATACGGGATATCGAGTACGAGCGCTAGCAGAGTCAAAAAGACAGCAAATACCTGAGAAATCATCTTAATCTTGCCCCAGGCATTTGCAGCCTTTACTGTATTAAACTTCACCTTTGCAACTGCCGCTGTAATAATAACCGCCACCTCAAGGCCAATCAGTGCAAATCCCAAGAGATAGTGAAAATTCTGAAATACAAGCAAGAGCACCATAACGCCGATCAAAAGTTTATCGGCCAGTGGGTCAAACAACATCCCAAACCGAGTGATCTGATTTCTTGTCCGCGCCATTGACCCGTCAATGGCATCTGTAAACGCAGCCAGCAAAAAACTGACTGTACCCCAGAGATAGTTTCCACTTATAATCAAAAACAGCACAAATGGCGTTGCCAAAATGCGAACAGCCGTCACCTGATTTGGCGTAATAGTGTTTGGAAATAACTTTAAGACTGTTCGTGCCATAAGGTGATCGTGTGGAAAAATATGGTCAGCAGGCAGCCACTCAAATAAATCCGGATGTTTTTCCGCAAAATGAAAAGTAATTTTCATATCAAACTTACCTAACTATACACTAAAAAAAGCTAAAATAAAACATCCCGCAGCGCGGGATGTTTTTGAAATACAGCAAACTAACGCTTTCTCCATTGGTGCGCACGACGTGCACGGTGAAGACCAAACTTCTTACGTTCTTTGGCGCGCGGATCGCGTGTGAGGAACCCTTCTGCCTTCAAAATAGGTCGGAGGGCTTCGTCCCACTCTACCAGGGCGCGAGAGATACCGTGGCGGATAGCCTCTGCTTGAGAGTTGATCCCGCCACCTTCCACTTTGACGCTGATGTCAAACTGTTTCATTTTGCCGGTCTTTTCAAGAGGAGCAACTACTTTTTGTTGCCAAAATGCGATGGGGAAATACTGTTCAAACTTTTTCCCGTTAATGACGATAGTCCCGGTTCCGGTATCCAGGCGTACGCGTGCAGAGGCGGTTTTTCGTCGGCCGACTGCGCGCTTTTGTGTCTCATTGTTCTTTGCAACTACCATAACCATGAAAATAATTAGGCATCAATCTTCAACCGTTTCATCATCTCATCTCGATGCTTATTCTTTGGCAACATGCCATATACAGCATGACGAATTACCTTTGCCGGGTCACTCTCAAACACTGCCTTCGCAGGGGTTCGCTTTAAACCACCCGGATGCATGGTGTGGTGACGGTAATCCTTTTGAACCAACTTTCGACCGGTAAATTCAATCTTGGCTGCATTGACAACATGAACAAGATCACCGGCGTCAATATGTGGTTGAAAGTCCGGTTTATGCTTGCCACGTAAATACAGGGCAATCTGAGTAGCAACTCGACCAGGAGCTTTTCCTGTAGCATCAATAGTCATTGTTTCTCGTGTTATGGCTTTCATACAACAAATTCAATCTTAACCATCTGTGCCCCATCGTTTGCACGTGGTGCAAGTTTGGTCATGCGTGTATACCCACCCGGACGCTCCTTATATCGAGGTGCGATATCTTTCATCATCTTGTCAATGGCTGCCTTGGTATACAAGGTTTTAGCAACTTGCCGTCGATCGGTTACAGAACCACCGCGAGCTGTCGTAATGAGTGGTTCGATAATGCCACGGACTGCTTTTGCTTTGGCTTGGGTGGTGCGAATTGACTCATGCAACACTAAACTTTCAGCCAAACCTCGCAAGAGTGCTTTTCGTGGTGCAGCTTCTCTGCCTAAAGTTGTCTTCTGGTTTCTATGACGCATACATTCAACTCTGTTCGTTATTTCTTACTTTTTTTAGATTTTTTTACCGGGGCTTCTTCTGGCTCTTCAGCTTCTTGCGTTTCCTCAACCTCAGCCACAGGCATCTCTTCTACCATTGATCCTTCGTATTGGTTGCCACCTTGTGCAGCCTCAAGCAACAAGGCAAAGTGGTCCATTAAAATCTTTGTTGACTGACACACGGCATCTTTTGGTGTGACAGTGCCGTTGGTCTCGATTGTCAATGTTAACTTCTCGTAATCTGTAACGTCACCGACACGGGTCATTTCAATGGTGTACCCGATATCCCGAATTGGGGTGTAGAGTGAGTCCACCATTACGGTTCCAAGATCCAAGTTCTGTGTCTCTTTTTCAGAGACCGGAACGTAACCCCGTCCCTTACCAATCGTCACTTCCAGCTCAACCTCATGGTCGCTCTTGGTAATCGACATCAATTTGAGTTGTGGATTCTGAATTTCCACGTCTGAGTTCTTCTCAAAGTCAGCAGCAGTAACGTCACCTTTACCTTTTTTGCTAAGTTTCAACGTAACCGGAGTGTCAACAAATGAGGTCACGGCAAGTTCCTTTAAATTCAAAATAAATTCAACAACATCTTCCTGCACACCTTCGATAGCTGAAAATTCATGCTGAACGCCTTTAATTTTTACTGATTCAACTGCAGCACCCGGAAGAGATGACAACAACACGCGGCGCAATGCATTGCCCAAGGTCGTTCCATATCCCTGTTGACATGGGGTTATAATAACCCGACCGATATTCGGATTATCAGTGTCCTCGAAGACGATTGATGTTGGCAAAAGGATGTACTCCATAAAGCTCCTTTTTTATTAGCGAGTTGAATAATACTCGATGATAAGTTTGACATCAAAGACTTTGTCGAAATCCTGGTCAATCGGCATGCTTACAACCTTTCCTTCTTTCTTTTTTGCTTCAAGAGTCAGCCAGCTCGGGAGGTTCGTCTTTTCCAGACGCTCTTCAACACCTTCGAATGCTTTTTTCTTGCGTTTTGTTTCCTTTAAAGAAATAATATCACCAATTCGAACTGAATGCGATGGGATATTCATTTTTTTGCCATTCACAGTAAACATGTTGTGACTCACAAACTGTCGGGCCTGAGCACGAGTCACGGCAAAACCCAAACGATAGATCACGTTGTCGAGACGACGTTCAAGTAACTGTTGCAGGTTGACACTTGAGTCACCGGACAAACGGGTAGCCTCTTTGACATATGCGTTAAACTGGCGTTCACGAATGCCGTACATGAACTTGGCTTTCTGCTTCTCAATCAACTGTTTCGCAAACGTTGAACCCGGTCGGGGTCGCTTCCTTGGACCATGAACCCCAGGTGGCTGGCTTAAGCGGCGTGCAACCTTTGCAGCATTTGTTTTCAAACCCAAGTTCACACCGAAGCGGCGTGCAATTTTATTTTTTGGACCAATAGTTCTACCCATACGATACGTCAAGCATTATATTCTCAAAACTAGACTCTACGTTTCTTTGGTGGACGGCACCCGTTGTGTGGGATTGGTGTTGTATCTTTTACTGACAACACCTGAAGGCCGTTTGTGTTCAACGAACGAATTGCTGACTCACGACCACCGCCGATGCCTTTTACAAAAACATTTACTTCTTTTAACTCATATGGCTGGACTAACTCAACTGCGCGCTTCACCACCTGTGTGGCTGCATATGGAGTTGCTTTTTTTGGACCCCTAAATCCAACCATACCGGAACTTGCCCAGGCTAACACATCACCATTCTGATCAGTAAAGGTAACGATGGTGTTGTTGAACGAAGCCTGAATATAGGCACGTCCGTTGCCGACGGCACGGATTTTCTTTTTCTTTTTTGCTGGATTTTTTGTTGTTGTAGAAGGAGTACCTGCCATAGTCAAGTATTATGTCTTTTGTGCCACCGGTTTCTTGCCGCTTGTCGCGACATTTCTCTTGTTGCCTCGGACAGTGCGAGAGTTGGTGCGAGTTCGTTGTCCACGAACCGGTAAATGACGAATATGCCGAATACCGCGATATGCCTTAATGTCTTTTAAACGCTTAATGTTTGAAGAAACTTCACGACGAAGGTTACCTTCAGTGGTGTACTCTTTTTCAACAATAGAACGGATCAGATCTTCCTGTTGTTGTGTCAAATCCTTCACGCGAATACTTTCGTCGACACGAGCCTTCGTTAAAATCTTTTGAGCGCTGGTTGGACCAATACCATAAATGTAGGTAAGGCTGATCACCACGCGTTTTTCTTTTGGAATAGTTACACCTGCAAGTCTCATAACGTAAATAATTTAGCCGGACTTTTTTCGTTGTTTTGTACCCTGACGCTGTTTATGGCGTGGGTTGTCGCAAATAATATAAACAACACCCTGTCGTCGGACTGCTTTACATTTTTTGCATCGTACTTTGACAGATGCTCGAACCTTCATAGTCTGTAGAACTAAAAAATATCAACCACTGCCGCGATATCATTGCTCAACACATGGTCAAGCTCCACCGCACTGGTTGATACTCCATTGATAACTTTAAAACCGATACGTTATACGGCCTTTCGACAAGTCATACGGCGTCATCTCCACCTGAACACCATCTCCGACACCGATTCTGATGCGATTCATCCGCATCTTGCCTGAGAGATGGGCCAAGATCTCATGGTCGTTCTCAAGCCGTACTCGAAAGGTTGCGCCCGGGAGCACTTCTTCTACCGTACCTCGTACAAGGACAACATCATTTTTTCCCATGGTTTCTTTTGAAATTAACTGGCCCCTATTGTACAGAAGAAAAAAACCCCTGTCAAGTGTCGGAAACGGACGCAGTGTGAATAACGTTACGGGCGATAGACCCAGTGTTTATAGAGCAAAAAATTCCAGCTCGTCATCACAGCAATAGTACCCATGCGAACCAGTCGGTAGTCCCACCCGAAAAGATGGCTGAACAGGTACATGGTTCCTACAGAAAACAGGTAGTTGCCTGCTGCCAAGGTAAGGTAGCGCCGAAGCTGACGAGGTGACGGATCTCTGTTCTCAAACGACCAGTACTTATTCAGGGTAAAGTTATACCCCAGTACAAGGAACTGATTCAGGGCAACGGCTAAAACAGGTGTAAACCCCAGTATCTCTCGAAACAAAACCAGGGTTGCCATGTCTAAAATCACGCCACTTCCACCGGTCAGGGCATATCGTAAAAACTGACCTCGGACCGACCACACGTAGTGGCGAAGAGACTCTGTCATACCTGCCTGTATGATAGCAAATTTCTGCTGAGTTGAAAAGAAGCGAAGAATACACTACTCTATACTATGAAGCCGCGAGTGTAAGCGGGGTACCCCCTCCGACAGTGCAAAACTGCTCGCACTCTATGGAGAGTCCATAAAAATTGCAATTTTAAATGTTAAAAAGAGGTGTTTTTAAACAAATTGTTTAAAATATGATCCTTGGCAAGGAGAAAACTGTCGCTGATCAGATCATTGAGCTCCTTGGAAACCACGGGGCCCAGAGTGTTACGGAGATCTTGGGGCGTTGTGTAAAAATCAACTACGCAGTTACTCCCCAGGGTGTCTATCGCGTGTTGAGACAACTTCAAGAACAAAACATTGTGATCAAACAAAAAAAACGATATAGCCTCCACATCTCGTGGTTGCTTGATTTGTCTTTTTTTAGTGACGAAACACAAAAACTTTACCTACAGAAGGAGCACCTCAACCAGCTGATTCCCCGTGAACCGAAAGAGAAGCGTATTTGGCACTTTACCAATCTTCTCAAGGTCATGGACTTCACTTCGCAGCTTTTGCTATCTCTGGCGGCAAGTACTTCAAAACCGATCGCCCTGCGGTACACGCCTCATGCCTGGGAAGCGATGACTGACCCGTACAAAGCTGCACATTTTACAAAACAATACCTCCAACTGGTCGAGGAGCGATACATGGTCGTGGGCGGACAAAGTTACCTCGACAAGTATACTCACGCTATTAGCGATGCAGCGGAAAACGACCATGTGTACTTGGCACATACAGATGAGGTCATAGAAAAGGACAGGTGTATCGCAATTGACATCATTGACGACTATATTTTGTCCACAGTCCTGGACCAGACAGCAGCAGACGCCATCGACACGCTGTACTCGGAGGTTCACAGGGAAGAAGACATGTATTTGTTGGACATCTTCCGCGTGTTCGCACAATCCACAAAAATTAAGCTTGTCTTGAAAAAGGATAACGAAAAAGCGCGGCAATATCGCCGGCGCTTTGAATATTTATTCGGACCTTTAAAATAAACTACTCCAATATCGCTTTTATTCTTCGCAGACCTGTTCCCAAGGACTCTTCTTTTGTAATTTTAAAGTGGCCGAGTGCTCCTGTGTGTTCGACGTGTGGGCCACCACAAATTTCGCGACTAAACGTTGGTGTAGAGGGATCTGCATTTCCTGGATACGTCGGGTCACCGACTGTGTAGACTTTTACAATGTCGTCATAGCGATCAGGAAAAAATCCGATCACATTTTGTTTGTACGCTTCTTCAACCGGCACCTCTTGCCATGTCACCGGATAATCTTTTTGAACTGAAGCATTTACCAGATCTTCAACTTGTTTGAGTTGCTCGCCAGTCATTTTTTCCGGGTGAGAAAAGTCAAACCGCAACCGTTCCGGGGTGATATTACTCCCCTTTTGTTGCACATGTTCGCCAAGAACGCGACGGAGCGCGATATGCAACAAGTGAGTGGCCGTATGGTACTTCACACTCATCTCTGAGTGATCGGCTAAACCGCCCTTAAACTTCTTATCTGCACCCTGGCGAGAAACTTCTTGATGTTTTTTCTTTTCTTCTTCAAAAGCAACCATGTCGAGTTTAATTTCCTGCTCTTTCGCAAGTTCTTCTGTAAGTTCAATCGGGAACCCATAGCTTTGGTAGAGGTCAAAGGCATCAACCCCGGAGATGGTTTGCCACGC
>Ga0155444_109_pt1 | contig 10154 bp, 11 predicted proteins | sample RifCSPhighO2_02_FD_111892 | JGI IMG/M metagenome (GOLD analysis project Ga0155444, IMG submission 111892) | Candidatus Magasanikbacteria bacterium RIFCSPHIGHO2_02_FULL_47_14
AGATGCGTTCTGTTGCTGCAGGTTTTTTGATCACCGGTGATCTTATGGGCCATCGTGTCTCCAACCTCTCCGAAGGGCAAAAAGGACTCCTGTCTTTTGCTCGTCTTGTCCTTATGCGTCCCGGACTTCTCGTTTTGGACGAACCCACAAACCACATTAACTTTCGTCATATTCCGGTTATTGCGAGAGCATTGGACGCCTTTGAGGGGGCCATGATCCTTATCTCCCACATGCCGGAGTTTGTGAGCCAAATAAAGGTAGACGACTCTCTGGACCTGACGAGGTTGCAATCTTAAGAGTTTTGTGCTATCCTAAGTAGGATCGAATAGATGCTATCAACAAACGTGGTCGAGTTTGGCTAGCTCTACCACATCACATTATTAACCTCAGTTTTTAACTGAATAATACAATATCTATGAACACAGGTATTATTGCTCGATTGACCGACAAAGGATTCGGTTTCATCAAGCGCGAAGGTGAAGAAAAAGACCTTTTCTTCCATTCAAATGAGTTGGTTGGCGTCAGCTTCAACGAACTCAAAGAAGGCGACGCAGTCACATTTGAAGTAGCAGAAAGTCCAAAAGGATTGAATGCTATCAAAGTGAGCCGCGTGGCGTAAAGTCGTTTCAGACACTAAAATAACCCCGACTGAGTCGGGGTTATTTTAAATTATAACAATAGACCATCTTGACAATTTTTTTGAGAGAGGCATACTAGATATATAATTCATTTAACCCCAAGCCTATGCGCGATGACAAAGACGACAACATGAAAATTGGGAAAGAAATGGGAGAAAAAGACGCCAAAGAAATGGAAGATAAAGATAAAAATGGCGATGAAGGAAAAGAAAAAGATGAAGAGTAACGACCGGTTATAAAAAGGAACCTGACTGCGGTTCCTTTTTATGTTGACACTGTACGCCTGGGACGACTATCTTCGATGTGGCCAGCGATCAAACAAAAGCGCTAGCGTTCCACCGAGAAGGCCAATATCTCGAGCAATGAGACTATCGAGGTTTCCAGTTGTAGTCAGTAAAACCCCTGCGATGTGGAGACTACCAAGTAACGCTGGAATCCACACCTTGAATCCTAAAATTAACCAGGCGCCAATGACGATATCGATAATCCCTGTGGTTTTCATGAATTGAGCTAAGTCCCCAGGGATCATTCCTTGAGCCCAAGGTTGCATAAATCCTGCCCAGGCCAGGGGGGCGGACAAGATCTGGAATCCGAGAATAACAAACGTTACACCCAGTCCAAGACGCAGGATGTGATAGGCATGGTTTGCCATATGAGAAGGTTAAATAAATTATTCGACAAGACGTTTGACGGTATCGACAATTTCCTGAAGTCGAGTGTTACTTTTCACAAAATATTCATTGGCACCGAGATGCAGACCTTCTTCGATGTCGCGCTCCTGTCCAAGGTTCGAGAGTATAACAATCGGTGTTTTTTTAAATGCAGCGTCGGCCCGGATATCTTTAATAATCTCAAATCCATTTCCGTCTTGTAACATGATATCAACAATAAAGATGTCGGGCTTATTTTGTTCGGCGAGTCGCATAACTACGTTGCCTTCCGGTGTTTCGATGACGTCAAATCCCTCCTGCGTAAAACGCGACGAGTAGAGGCGTAACGAAAAAACATCGTCTTCGACAATGAGTATTTTCTTTTTTGCGGCTGGCATATTGAGAGGGGTTAGGCTTTAAAGAGAATTGAAAAAGTCGTCGTCTTGTTTGGAATGCTCTCAAACCAAATCTTGCCGTCGTACAAACGCACTAACTCGTGCGTAATATATAAGCCGAGTCCAGTGCCATCGCCCTGCTTTTTGATCGCATTTTTTGCCCGAAAAAACTTTGCAAAAATGAACTGTTGGCTTTGTTTTGGAATGCCGATTCCTTCATTTGCACAAGAGAACAACACATCCTGGCCCTGTCGTTTTATGACCAATCTAATGGCAGTGTGTGGGTTGGCGTACCGAATGGCGTTTTCTATGAGATTTTGGACAATAGTCCGCAGATGGTGCTTGTCCACCTTTACATCATGCATCTTGTCAGTATCCAGGTCAATATCAAATCTCACGTTATTCGCAGTCGCAAAATGCTGGAGGTCGGCAATCACCTTATCTAGAATTTCCTCAACGGCGGTATGTTCGACGTCTTCACGGATATGTTGATTTTGGAGACGAGAAACGTTCAACAAGTCGTTGATAAGGGTGTTCATCTCGTGGAGCGTTTTGTATGCCTGTTGCAAGTACTCCTTGTGAGTCTTGTTTAATTTTCCTTCTTTTTCCGTGAGAACATACTCCAACGCCCACTGCACGTTGCCAAGTGGCGTGCGAAGTTGGTGACTGGCGACTCTCGCGAAGTCTGCATGGTACTCCTCCTCCTTTTTTTCTTCTGTGATGTCACGAAATACAATAATTGCACCTTTGGTTTTATTACGGTCACGAATCGGAGTTACGGTGATCGATGACCAAAATAATGCTCCTGTATGTTTTTTAAACTGTCGAATGGCGTTCACGGTTTTTTTCCCGTCGGTGATTGCCTCCATGAGCGCTGCATTTTTTTTCGTAATGACCACGCCTTTGTCGTTCAGTGCACCGAACGGTTTGAGACAAAACTCCCCAATCAACTTTTCAGCCGAGATCCCCAGCAACTCAGTCGCGGCAGAGTTTACGATTCGGATGGTTCCTTTTGCATCAACCAAAAAAATTCCATCACCAATACTATCGAGTAAAAACTGAATTTTGTTGTCTAAAATTTTTGCGACATCGTTCAGGACGGCATTTTTTGCAGAGAAAAAAATCATAGAAGTATAATTGTTCTTAGTGTACCACATTTTTTTGAGGTTTGGTATACTGACTGAGTATGAAAAAGATAATTCTCTGTTTGATGGTTGCAATACAGCTGGGGTACATGCCTGGCGCCTCAGCGCATTTAGCCGGCGGTGAAGATCGTGACCTCGGAGAGGTGATCGAGGACTTTGGATATGATCCCTCGCCGATAGTGGCGGGAGAAGGTGCATTTCTTGCCTTTAACTTTGTTCGGAAACAAGATCAAAAGCCGGTTCCACCAGCGTCACTCTGGGTACGTATTTCTCAGGACGACGATATTTTGTTTTCAGGGACACTGGCTCCTGAGGCAGAGCACATGGTTTTGTCGTATGTTTTTCCGCGTGCAGGAAGGTATCAGATCCTGACACGATTTGAAGATAACGATAAAAAACGTGAAGAGGTTTTTACTGTTCAAGTACAAAAGAGAACTTCTTCTGAAACGTCTCCATGGGTGGCTGCAGGCATGGTCGGCGGTCTTTTGCTTTTGAATATGCTGCTGATTACCTGGTATCAAAGCCGGAAACGAAAACAGTCTACACATTGATTGAGGTATAAAAGTATGCTACCCTGAGAGTGCTTTTATTGACGTATTATGTATATTCGAATTAGCAATATTTCTGCTACAGTTGGCCAAGAAGTTACAATTAAGGGTTGGCTGTACAACAAACGTTCGTCAGGGTCTATTGCATTTTTGGAGCTTCGAGATGGATCAGGGTTTATCCAAGCTATTGTTTCGAAAGGCAGTGTTACAGATGAGACCTGGGCTGCGGCAGAAGCAATAACTCAAGAGTCTTCAGTTATTGCGACCGGAACAGTATCAGAGCATCCGCGTAAACCGGGGGAGTACGAACTCCAGGTCCGTGAACTGAGTATTGTCCAACAGGCTTCTGACTACCCGATTGCACACAAAGAACATGGTCCAGAGTTTTTGCTTGACAATCGTCACTTATGGTTGCGCAGCAAACGCCAGTGGGCGATTCAGCGCGTCCGTGATGTTGTCATACAGGCGGTGTATGACTACTTTCACCAGGAAGGATTTATCAAGATTGACACTCCGATTATTACACCAAACGCCTGTGAAGGCGCAACGACACTTTTTGGTATCGAGTACTTTGACGAAGGAACCGTATTTTTGTCACAGTCAGGACAGCTGTATCTTGAGGCGGCAGTGATGTCAGTTGGCCGCGCATTCGATTTTGGTCCGACGTTTCGTGCTGAAAAGAGTAAAACCCGGCGTCATCTTACCGAGTTTTGGATGATGGACGCTGAGGCAACATTTGTTGAGCACGAAGACAATATGCATATTCAGGAACAGATGATCGTATTTATTGTTGCACGTTGTCTGGAAAAGTGTCAGCAAGAGCTGGCCATACTCGAGCGGCCGCTCGAACCCCTGCAAAAGATTCATGGGCCGTTTCCTCGCCTTACATACACCGAAGCCATCGACCAACTCCATACGCTTGGTTCAGACATCAAGTTTGGGGATGACCTTGGCAACGACGATGAAGGATTGCTTACACAAAATTCTGAATTGCCGATTTTCATTCATAAATGGCCCAAGACCATTAAGCCGTTTTATATGAAGCAGGACCCGGAAAACCCCGACCTTGTATTAAATGATGATCTTATCGGTATTGAGGGGTCTGGAGAACTCATTGGCGGGTCACAACGTGAAGATAATTACGATAAGTTAAAATCGGCTATCGAAAAAGAAGGACTCCAAGGGCCGGAATATCAGTGGTATCTTGACTTACGTCGCTACGGTTCGGTGCCGCATGCAGGATTTGGCCTCGGCCTCGAGCGGACTGTGGGTTGGATCTGCGGGGTGCAACACATCCGTGAAACTATCCCATTTCCTCGTTTGCTTAACCGCATCAGACCGTAGACATAACACTTTTTTATGGGGCCATCGCGTGAGGCCTTTCCTCAAGAAGAACTTCAGACTCCACAACCACGTATTTCTCCCGAAGCCATGCAGAGTAGTTTGTTGAATTTGCATACTCCAGATTCACCAGTGGGTCAGGAAGTGGAGCGTGCCTATAAAGAAGCATCTGAAGGCAACGCCGAGTACCTGGTGGAGTTGTACGAAAAACAACAAGAGCAACTTGATCGGTATGCAGAGGACGAGTTAGTTTTTTTCGGTAATATTTTACATACCATCAGCACACATTGGGACGGATATTTTGATCAGCAGCAGGCAGAATTTCAGGAATATCAGAAATCCTTGCAGCCATTATTTGACGGTTGCCAAGGCCGCTTTGCGGATCTTGTTCATTTGCATGAGGCACTTACGTCGGTTGGAAAAACAGAAAAGACAGGCCCTTCTTTAAGAGAAAAACTCCAGAGACTGATTGAAAAGTTTATTGTTTTCTATGAGTCAGAAGAAGGACAAAAACAAGATGCACAGTTGTTTTTAACAGACGTGCGTTTAAAGTTAGATGAGATTATCGAAAGTCTACAAGGAATAAACGCAGAAGAGGGTAGCGCCGCAAGTGAAGAAGATGTCTTGGAGTATTACGATACCGATGACACTGCGGACGACAATGTCGCAGATTCTGCGCGGACACAATCAACGACAACTGCTGACGTGGCAGCGACAACTCAGTCAGAAGACGTAAAAGACGCGGTAGGGTTTATAGTGGGTGAAGGTGAAGAGAGCTCTCACGAAGTTGCCGATATTATGACGCGTATTACTGAAGATGAAGAACAAATGTTGTTATGGAAAAAAATGATACATCACGGATTTTTTCGTGGTTTGATCCACGAACAAGAGCCGGGGGTGTTTAAGTTGTCGCTCACACATCAAGTCTTGCCTTGGTGTGGGATTCCCTCAGAAGAGTTCTTTGAGAAAAACAAACGATATTACGATCTTTTTCCGGAGGCGCTCGCAGAAGTTACCAATCCAAAAACAGGTGAACACTTTCCTGAAGCGGTTTTTTTAGACGAAAGTGGATATGCGTTGCGATATTTTTTGCAAGATCGGTGGGACGAGTACTTGCGAACCCCACAGTATCGCACGTATTATTACCACTTTGTTGATCAGCAGGTGCCATTTGCGGCATAATAGCAAGTACGTATGAGAAATTGGAAGCGGTACGGTAGTTTTTTTATAGTTGCAATCTGCACTGTTTTTTATTTTTTTCCATATCCGGCCAATGCTGACCAGACAACAATGAGCGTGACAATTCTGAACGGTGTACCCGGCCCGAATACCTTAGGCACAGGAATCGGTGGGAGTGCGGACCGTACTCAGCCAACGATTGTATCGTTAATATTTGCTGATATTACAACCAGCAGCGTTCGGGTTGTGTGGGAAACAAGTGAACCGACGATGGGTGTATTTCGATACGGTCGGACACCGCTGTATGAGGCTACAGCAGTGTGGGGTGAAGGGTACACCTCCAGCCATGTTATTTTGACGACCCAGCTTGATCCGTCTGCAGAGTACTTTGTCCAGATTACTGCTTTGGACCGTGCAGGAAACTTCGATGTAAAAGAAGGGTCTTTTGTTTTGGGCCCGCCGATTGTTTTGGAAAATATAGATATGATACCCGCCACATCGACTGTGGACGAGATCTCGGAAGACAATAAACAGACAGACACTGTCGAAGGCCAGCCGGAGAGTCCGGTACCGCCGCAGGAGAGTATTGATATACCAGATTTACGAACGCCGATGCCAGATGTTCAAGAACCGGATGCCCAAGAAATTGGAGGCGGAGACTTGCCGAGAGAACCAGGATCTCCGGAGTCAAGACCAGATACAACCTCATATACATCAGCCCCTCCTTTTGTATATGTCGAAGAGTTTGATCAGGTTTTTGGTGTAGAGAGTGTTGAAGAGATTCCAAAGGAACGCCTGGTCACTCCTGAGCCGGTAACTCCTGAGCCGCTGACATCGGTTGTGAGCAGTTCTTCGGTCGTTGTTTTTTCACGAGGTCTTTCTCAAGCCCTTGCACTGGCTGAGAGACAGGTCGTTCACTTTTTTCAGTCGCTCGTGTTAAGCGTTATGCCTGGATCTTTGACCAGGATTGTTGTATCATTCATTTTCCGGCTTTTATTTTAGATTACTGGTATGGGTCGAAAGAAACAAAAGAAGAAAAATTTGCCAAAAGGACTGCCGGAAACATTTGTTGAACGGCTCTCCGGCATTGTCGGTACATCACAGTGTCAACAGGTCTTAAAAACATTTATTGATCGTCCCACAACGTTTCGCGTGAACACACTGAAAGCGACAAAGGCAGAGGTTATGGAGGCCCTTGCAGATCGGGGTTTTAAGACAAAAAATGTTTCGTGGTATGGCTTTGCCTTTATCTTACAGCCCAACAAAACCAAACGAGAGTTGACCGAGTTGGATTTATATACAAGTGGCAAGATTTATATTCAAAGTTTGGCAAGCATGGTTCCACCGCTTGCCATTGGTGCACAACCGGGGGAGCAAATTTTGGACTTAACCGCAGCTCCCGGGAGCAAGACCTCTCAGATTGCTGCCGCGATGCGCAGACAGGGGGAGTTAGTAGCAAATGAGCTGAACAAAGTACGATTTTTTCGTCTCAAAGCCAATATGGATACTTTAGGAGTGAGCGACGAGGCAGAAGGCTGGAATTTCATCATGAGAATGGAAGATGGATCCGCGTTGTGCCGGCAGTATTCTGAATATTTTGACCGGATTTTGGTGGATGCACCCTGCAGCGGTGAGGCTCGATTTATCGAAGGAGTGCCAAAGACGTATGGGTACTGGAATGAAAAGAAAATAAAACGTCTGGCCTTCCGACAGCACAAACTTTTGCTGGCTGCCTGGAGTGCGTTAAAACCAGGGGGTGTACTCGTCTATTCGACCTGTACCATGGCCCCGGAAGAGAACGAAGCAAGGATAGACAAGTTGGTTGAACGTCTTGGGAGTGAAGTAGCGGTAGAGAAAATCGATATGCCTGGTTTGAAAACCTACCCGCCGCTGACCTCGTGGAAAGGGCGCGAATACTCGAAAGAAGTAAAGCAAACACTTCGTGTGCTCCCGACAGAAGAAATTGAAGGTTTTTTTGTGGCTCGGCTGCGAAAAAACGTCTAAAAATACAAGGATTTTTTTCTTGTATTTTCTTGGGAAATTTGCTACCCTATAGTATAGATGTACTACTTAGCCTGTGGATAACATTCACAGGAGTTTTATCTTGATTGTATGGAGAACGAAGTACAGGGCAGGGGCAAATTGGCGCTTGTCGTTGTCGGTATGGTGCTGTTGACTGGCATCGTCGTTGTCGCGATCTTACGCGATGCGATTGTGAACCGCTCGAACTATCAGGTATCTGTCACAGGAACCGGTCGGATCAGTTATACACCGGATAAAGCAAAGGTTACGCTGGGAGTACAAATTGACCGCGCAGAGACTGCAGAGGTTGCCTTGCAGCAGCTAACAGAACGTGTACAAAAAATTACTGAAGCCGTTGAGCAACTCGGTATTCCATCAGAAGATATTCATACCTCGCAGTATTCCATTCAACCTCACTACGAATACACGTATGATAGTTTTAACAACAGCCAGTCTCGTGTTGTCGGATTTGATGCCAACCAACAGCTGGTTGTGACGGTGAAGGACCTTACCAAGGAAAATCAGTCGGTGAGCAAGGTCATTCAAGGCGCTACCAAGGTTGGTTCAAATCAAATTTTGGGTATTACCTTTGATGTATCGAATGTCGACGATTTAAAACACCAGGCTCGTGTAGCAGCATTGAAAGATGCAATGGAAAAGGCGAGTGCAACTGCCGGTTCTCTTGGTGTGCGTTTAGGAAAAATTTCCGGCTGGTGGGATAACGTCGTTCAGGCTCCAGGTCTTGATCCGTACGGCTACGGCTATGCAGAAGGAAAAGGGGGTGGAGCAGGGCTTGTTCCATCAGGAACAGATGAAGTTGTTGTCGAAGCGTCTGTCAGTTACGAAATTAAAAAATAACTGTAATATTCTCACGTTATGTACCGAACACACACGTGCGGTGAGTTAGCTGTGTCTCATGTTGGACAACGAGTCATCTTGTCCGGATGGGTCCATAAACGACGGGACTTGGGCGGTCTTATCTTTGTTGACCTCCGTGATCGTTTTGGATTGACACAAGTTGTATTTCACCCGGATCGTGTGAAAAATTTTGCTGTAGTTGAGGGCCTGAAGTACGAATATGTGATTAAAATTTCCGGTGAGGTCGTGAGACGTGAAGAAAAGACCATCAATACAGAACTTGCTACCGGCGAGATCGAGGTGCAGGCTGCTGAAGTTGAGGTCTTGGGTGCAGCGAAACCGATGCCATTCGAAATCTTTGAAACTACCAAAGGTGCAGAGGACGAAGATTTGCGACTGAAATATCGATTTTTGGAGTTGCGTCGCGAGCGGTTAAAACAAAATATTATTTTTCGTGCCAAGATGATCTCACACATTCGGCAGTACATGGATGCGCGCAACTTTATTGATATTGCGACTCCGATTTTGACCGTGAGCTCTCCTGAGGGCGCGAGAGATTTTTTGGTCCCAAGTCGACTGCATCCGGGTACATTCTACGCCTTGCCACAAGCGCCACAACAGTATAAACAGCTGTTGATGGTTGCAGGGTTTGATCGATACTACCAGATTGCACCGTGTATGCGTGATGAAGATCCGCGTGCAGATCGCAGCCCCGGTGAGTTTTATCAGTTGGATTGCGAAACCAGCTTCATGGAAAAGGAAGAGTTCTTTGATCTTATGGAACCAATGTTTATTGAACTCACAGAGCAGCTCACTAATAGGCGAGTCAAACAAAAGCCATTTCCTCGCATTCCATTTCGTGAGTGTATGGAAACGTATGGAGGTGACCGGCCTGACCTGCGTTTTGATTTGAAGTTTCAAGATGTGAGCGTTTGGGGCAAAACATCCGGGTTTCAAATCTTCCAAACTGCTGACTTTGTAAGAGCGTTGGCAGTTCCCGGAGGCGCACGGTTTACTCGTAAAGAGATTGACGATGAGTTTACAGATGCTGTCAAGCGTGCCCACGGCAAAGGTTTGGCGTGGATGAAGTATGATCAGGGAAAGTTTGACGGAAGTATTGTCAAGTTTTTCAGTGAAGAAGCGCAGACTCAGCTCAAAGAGTTGCTTCACCCAGAAGAGGGAAGTATTATTTTCTTTGTCGCTGATAGCTGGGAAGTCAGTTGTAAGGCTTTGGGAGCGGTTCGTGACTTGGCAGGTGAGAAGCTGGGGCTGAAAGACCCGTCGGTCATTGCCTGGGCCTGGATTGTGGACTTTCCTATGTATGAGTGGAATGAAGAGTTCCAGAAGATCGATTTTGCACACAATCCATTTTCCATGC
>Ga0155444_110_pt1 | contig 9830 bp, 10 predicted proteins | sample RifCSPhighO2_02_FD_111892 | JGI IMG/M metagenome (GOLD analysis project Ga0155444, IMG submission 111892) | Candidatus Magasanikbacteria bacterium RIFCSPHIGHO2_02_FULL_47_14
ACAAGATTATTGCGGATACATTTCGTGAAAAAAATAAAACTTTATGAAAACTCTCTACCGGATAGTTGTTTTAGTCTTTCTGTGGAACATCGTGTCTGCTTCTGCCGCACTTGCAGTTGATGTTCGGTGCTGGACAAAGTCAGCTTGTATAAAAGCGCGGACAGACAGTGGCGCAACGACACAAGAGGCGGCAAGCGGATTTTATGACGGACCTGACGCCAAAGCAGTCTGTGGAGAGACCGTTCAAATCGGTACCAAAAACCAGCCTGCAGGCTTTTGTCTCCCTGCAGGAAAAACCGTCACTCAAATCTCCTTTGGTGGAAAAACAACCTTTTTGCACATTGGCGAGTTTATCCAGTTCATGTACAAGTATGGCTTCCAGATTGCAATCGTCTTAGCCATTTTTGTGGTGTTGGTTGCCGGGTTTGAGTGGATCCAGTCCCGTGGCAACTCCGAAGGAATCAAAAGCGCTCAAAACAAAATATACAAAGCAATCATGGGTCTTATCCTTTATGCAATCTCGTACACCATCTTAAACATGCTCAGCCCCGCCTTTGTCAACTTACGTCTTCCGCAGGTCTGGATGATCAACCCAATACATCTGACCTCTCAATTTTGCGACCGAGTCGTCTCTTCGACTCCGGTCGCAAAACTTGCAGGTAATGACGAGGCACGGCTCTTAACAATTGCTGAAAAGAAAAAGAAGTACACGGAAATTGAAGGGGGAGAATCTGGCGGCGGTTTTACGATAACTCCGGAACGTGCGGACTGTGGAAATACATATCTGCTTGCCCGAGGAAACGGAACAACCTGCGAAGGAATGGCTTGCTCCCTGGAGGGAAACACCTGCTATCAACGAGTTGGAAACCCAAAAGAAACGTGTGAAATGGCAAATGTCGCTGGTCGAATTTATAGCTCCAACTTTGATGCAAACGCGGGAAGCGACTTTTTTGGTTCCTGGACATGGAAGTGGGCAAACGAACCGGAGGTGTATTACGTTTGCACAGATGGTTCATACCCCAAAATATCTTTGGGACAGGGAAATGACCCTGACAATGACCAGCCGGATGAAGCAAAAAAAATACAGCAGTACAACGTTCGAAACCTTACTCAAACACATATTGATAACGCCATCAGCGAGTGCGGAGGGAAAGATAAGTTAAAAGGTTTTGTCTTAAGTTTGGATATGAACGAAAACCTTGAATTTACCGCCGACGAACGTCACTTTATTGGGGTCATAAAACAAAATCACCTTGGTATTGATCTGGGAGATAAAAATAACTGGGATGCTGACTGCTTGCTCAAAAAAGCACCGCCTGAGTTATTCATCTCCCCTGAAGAACTGAGAAAAGGAATACGAATCGATGTTGACGTGAGCACCATAGAAGACATTGATGACGAATCTGACCGTATCCGAGCGTATGCACAGTTTGACTATACCAGTTGTCTGTAATCTCTTAATTCTGCCTGTCACGTCATGTAATCTATGCCGCACAACGATATCATTATTACCAACAGCCGCGTTCACAACCTGAAGAACGTCTCACTCCACATCCCAAAAAATAAACTTGTGGTGATCACCGGGCTATCAGGTTCAGGAAAGTCCAGTCTGGCATTTGACACCATCTACGCAGAAGGCCAACGACGATATGCAGAGAGTTTGTCCGCATATGCAAGGCAGTTCATGGATATTCAGGACAAACCGGATGTTGACGAAATCAAAGGCCTCTCTCCAACCATCGCCATCGACCAAAAAAATATCTCTCAAAATCCACGCTCAACCGTGGGTACTGTGACTGAAATTTATGACTATCTTCGGTTGTTATTCGCCCGTCTTGGAACTCAGTACGATCCTGAGAGCAATACCACGGTGACTCAGTATACTGCCGGAGAAATTGCAGAAACTATTCGAAAAAAGGCGCGCGAGGGAGGGAAGTTCTTGCTCCTTTCTCCTCTTACGAAACGTACGCAAATCAAACCAAAACGCCTGATTGCGACCTTGGAGCAGTCCGGTTTTGAGCGTGTGCGAGTCAATGGTGTGACTATGAACCTCAAGGAGGTAAAAAAATATCGGTTCGATACAACAAAAGAATACGATATTGACGTGGTGGTTGGAGAGGTGACCCCGGGAAATAAGCTCTCTATCCCGATGCTTGTTGACAAAGCTTTGGATCTGTCGAACGGATTCATCATCGTGGCAAGTGATTTGGCGGGCGAAGAAAAAATCTTTGCCACTTCACCCTACTCTCCGAGCACCGGACATATCTTTGAACCGGTTGAGCCGCGAAGTTTTAGTTTTAACAGCCCATACGGAGCTTGCCCTCGTTGCACCGGTCTTGGCTATACATTGGACGTGGATCCGGAGTTGGTGATTCCCAATCCCCGCTTGACTCTTGCTGAAGGCGCTGTCCAGCCATGGACACGCATTGTGGGAAATCAAAACTACTATCAAAAACTGCTTGGCGCGGTTGCAGAAAAACATAACTTTTCTCTGGAAACACCTGTACAAGATCTTCCTCAGCCGGTTCTCGATGTTCTCTACTATGGAACCAATGATGAAACATACCTGGTTGGGGACAAGAACATCACATTTGAAGGAATCGTCTCGAACTTAGTCCAGCGTCATGCTGAAACCGACTCAGACTATATTCGAAAAGAGATCGAACACTACATGCGAGAACGGATCTGCCCAACCTGTGATGGCCGACGTCTCAAACAAAGTTCACTTTTTGTAAAAATTGGAGACTACTCCATTGCCGACATGGTTGAGATGAGTATCGAGGAGGCCCTCGAGTTCTTTACCTCAAAAGCAGAGAAAGGATTTCTTGAGTCAGTGAAAGACAAAAAAGAAATCGGCATTGCTTCTCCTATTATCAACGAAGTCCGCACCCGGTTGGAAAATCTTATTCGCGTTGGTCTCCCCTATATCACATTGAATCGATCCGTGACAACGCTCTCCGGTGGTGAAGCGCAACGTATTCGTCTTTCGACACAGCTATCAACCGGGTTGACTGACGTTATTTACATTTTGGATGAACCGTCGATCGGTTTACATCCAAAAGACAACGATAAGTTGATTGATACCCTGAAAACATTACGTGATATCGGCAACACCGTGATTGTTGTTGAACACGACCAGGCCACCATTGAAGCGGCGGACTTTGTCGTGGACGTGGGTCCGGGCGCAGGAGAGTATGGCGGAGAAATCATTGCCAGTGGCACACCGGTTAGTATCAAAAAAAACAAAAACTCTTTGACAGGACTCTATCTTTCCCGTAAAAAGTCTATTCCTCCCCCGGTAAAATATCGCAAAGGGAACGGAAAACAGATCGAGGTGATTGGGGCGAAGGGCTACAACTTAAAAAACATCACCGTTGCATTTCCGCTCGCAACCTTCATCTCGGTTACCGGTGTTTCAGGTTCCGGCAAGTCAACTCTTGTCATTGATATTTTGGCGAAAGCGCTTGCGAAACACTTTTACCGCGCAAAGTCTGAACCGGGCGAACATACAAAAATAAAAGGTATGAATGGGGTCGATAAGGTAATCTCGATCGACCAAACACCTATCGGACGCACGCCTCGGAGTAATCCGGCAACATATACCGGTGTCTTCACCGCAATTCGAGACTTATACACCGACCAGCCGGAGGCACGCTTGCGCGGATTTGATGCGGGCATGTTCAGTTTTAACGTCAAAGGCGGCGGCAGATGCGAGGCGTGTGCCGGAGAAGGATACCGACGCATCCCCATGCAGTTCTTGTCTGACGTCTTTGTTGAATGTAACGAGTGTGAAGGCGAGCGCTATACGAAAGAGGCGCTTGAGATTCATTATCGAGGAAAAAACATAGCTGACGTCCTTGAGATGACGATAGAAGAAGGGTACCGCTTTTTCAACGACGTACCGGCAATTTCAGAAAAACTAAAGATTCTTCGCGACGTGGGATTGGGGTATCTGCATCTTGGTCAGCCGGCCACCACGCTTTCTGGTGGTGAGGCACAACGTATTAAACTTGCAACCGAGTTGTCACGTCGGTCAACAGGAAAAACCTTATATATCTTGGACGAACCGACCACCGGCTTGCACTTTGAAGACATTACTCGCCTCTTGCATGTCCTGAACCAACTCGTTGACAAGGGAAATACGGTGATTACGATCGAACATAATATCGACATCATCAAAAGTGCAGACTATATCATCGATCTGGGGCCGGAAGGTGGAAATAAAGGTGGCGAGGTCGTCGCAGCCGGAACTCCAAAAGAAGTCATGAAAGAAAAAAAGAGTTTCACCGGGATGTACCTGAAGAAAAATATATAACGCCGGCTGAATTTAAAATATCCCGACTGAGTCGGGATATTTTTTGTTTTACTTTATTCTTTTGTTGTTTCCTTGGCTGTTGCCTGTACGTCAACTTCTTTCAAACGTTTGTTGTAGTTTCTCAGGTAATACGGTCGTGCCTGACGAACCCGGAGGCGTCGCACCTCTTCGACCTTCGTGACTACCGGGGAGTGGATCGGGAAGATCTTTTCAACACCGACTCCTTCTGAAATCTTGCGGACAGTAAAGGTCGCGCCGGCTTCTGTGCCATGCTTCACCGCTAAAATAGTTCCTTCAAAAATCTGGATACGTTCTTTTTCTTCTCCTTTTTTATTGACGTCCTTAATCTTCTGGTGAACCCGGACGATCATACCTGGTTTCACAGAAAGACGAATATCTTCGCTCATACAATACGATAGATCGGTTGAATAAATATGGCGCTACTCTATCGTACTTCGACGCCTTTGTCAAGAGAATAACCCTCCTGGCGAAGGATGCCCACGACCTCATCTATGGTCTGGTCAAGCATGCCATTTCGATTAAAAATGACGTAGTCGTAAAACTTTTGTTCATGTTCCAGCTCATACTGAGCTGCGGCAAGACGTTTTTGAAGTTCATCCGCACTCATAGAGGGATCGCGGCCAATCAGTCGCTCCTGTAACACGTCAAGGGATTCGGTTTTTACAAAAACAGTCGTAGCCCCATACTGGTCCTTATAGTACTGAGCGCCAACCACGTCCGGATTAACAATGATACTAAAACCGGCAGCAAGTTTTTGCTCCAAATCCGGTTTATAGGTCCCGTAGTACACCCCCCGACCCGGGACAAAGGTATGTTCCAGTATATTGCCTTGCGCCAACTCCTGCTTAAACTTTTCTTCAGAAAAAAAATAATAATCAATACCGTCCTTTTCATCCAACCGCGGAGCCCGGGTCGTTGCAGTAACCAACCGGGTAAATACCGGATACCGTCTGATCAACTCACGAGTAATGGTGCTTTCACCGGAACCTGTGGGGCCGGCGATGATAAGGACACGCTTTTCTGATTGCATACGTATGTATATCACCGTGAATGAAGTGTGGATAGATACTCCACCAATATCTCAGGCAATGGCGCGGTGTAACAAACACGGCTGCCATCCAATGTACTGAAACTTAACTCGGTTGCATGCAAAAATAATCGACTGAGCGGTTGTTGTCCACGGGCTTCACGAAAACGTCGCTGTTTATAGAGTGTATCACCAACAACCGGATGATTATACGCAAAGAAGTGCACTCTGATTTGATGCGTTCTGCCGGTATGAATTTTGACGCGCAACAACGTATGATTGACAAAGCGACCTTCAACCCAAAACTCTGTGATAGCCTCGCGACCCGGTTGTATGGTCCGCACTGTTTCGAGCGTAACCTCATCTATGTTTGGCCGTGAAACCATCCTGCCGTCAGGACCACGATCGATCGGAAAGGTAATCATGCCATATTCTCGTTCCACCTCGCCGTAGACAAGCACGTCGTAAAACTTTTCTGTGGTGCGTTGTTGAAACTGTTGTTTCAAGTGGTGAAACATAGCAGTTGTCTTTGCAACAACAAGAAGGCCCGATGCTTCTTTGTCCAAACGATGAACAATTCCGGGCCGATCCGGGTGCTCACCAACGTCTTCAAGTTCCGGATATCGTGTCAAAAGCCATGCTGCGAGTGTGTGTTCTTCATGCGCCTCTGTCGGATGCACCAGCACACCGGCTGGCTTGTTGACAACCAGATACTCATCCGTTTCAGCGATGACAGGGACGTCTCGAACTGACTGCTCCATGGCTTTATACACTTTTTCTCTCTTGTGCACCTTTTCAACAAACTCGACAACGTCATTCAAACGGATTTCATATCCAACTTTCGCCGATCTTCCGTTGACCAACGCCGTCTCGCTCCGAATCAACTTTTGTGCCTGACTCCTCGTCATCCCAAGTTTTTGTGCGAGAAGAAAATCCAAACGCGATCCTTTGTCTTCAGAGGCAGTCGTGAACGATGTATGTGGGGGTATGGTGTTCATGTGGGCCAGGATGGACTCGAACCATCGACTCCCACCTTATAAGGGTGGTGCTCTAACCAACTGAGCTACTGGCCCGTGTCTCTCAAATAACGAAACAATAATAGCAAAGAAGACGGCCCAAATCAAGGCAAATGGTTGCAACGGTGGGTACCCTCTGTTATACTCTTTCTGTTATGAATAGCTCAAAAATAGACCAACTGACCAGACGCGCAGAAGAGCGGATGACACTTTCACGTGATCAGCTCCATGATCTGTCCCATGTACGACGAGTCGTGCAGTCAGTTGAAACGTTTGCCGTGGCTCTCGGATGTGACGAGCGCCAACGCGAGGCGTTACGACTTGCTGCATGGTGGCATGATGTCAGCCGCACGCTCAGCCGGCGGCCGTCGATCATTTTTATGCCATTTTTTGACGATATCCTCTCTGCCTTATTTTTATGGCGAGAGTCAATTCGATGTGGCGTGTTTGGGAGTGTCGTTGGCACGGCAACGCGAATGATCTTCTGCAAAAGTATTGGAACCGGAAAGATATTAACAAAAATTTTGATGCGGAAGAAAAACAGGATTCTGACGGATATCTTGCAAGACGCAGACATGCTCGACGTATTGAATATTGAACGTACCAAAAACATGTACGCGCTGGTCGAGGCATCACGCATGTACCACTTCAGCTACAAGCTTATGATCTGGTGGTTCTTGTCACTTCAAAAGTTACAGTTAAAAACCACCATTGCAAAAAAACAACTGGCTATTGTGTTGCATGAGTTTCTCGCGTGGATTCAAGAAAGGGACATGCTCCTATGGCACATCGATCACTTTGGCAGAACGTGGGTGGAAAAAAATATCGCACGTGCAAAAATTTTTTTGCATCAGCTGCAATCTTTTCTTGAACCGTCGCCACCTCTGATGCAGTCACACACCCTCTCGTAGTTCAATGGATAGAACATAGGTTTCCGGAACCTGCGATGGAGGTTCGATTCCTCCCGAGAGGACATTGTCATGTAACAATATAAAAAATAAAACGCGCTGTCACGCGTTTTATTTTTTTATTACACGCATACCACAACAAAAGTTATGCACAGCTTGATTGACAAAACTGTTTCAAAAAAAATAAAAACCATTTATACTAATCACAAAGGTCGTTTTGATTTTTACATCCATGCTTGTCATGTAAAGATCTTCATCGTCTTGTTACATCCATTTGGTGTGTACCATGGTCATATCAAAGTACCAGACGAAACTCTATCTTCATAAGAGAGGAGGTGTCAATTATGGCAAAGAAAGTAGTACGTAAAGCAAAGAGACGCGCAGCTCCAAAGAAGCGCAAGGCACCAGCACGCAAGCGCCGACCAGCTGCTAAAAAGAAAAAAGTAGCACGCCGCAAAAGATAAATAAAAATCCCCGCAAGGGGATTTTTATATTGGTATAGTTTTGTTACTCCAACATCATGCCAAGTTGTTTCGTTCCGCCATGATCTTCCTTGTCACCAAATACGCGTACAACACCAAAGACACCGTCGTACCCCGGCTCTATATGAATACGGCCTTCGCGCACACATCCAATCGCCTGGGCAATCTGTTTTGAGGAGTACTGTTCAATCTTTTCCAATGGCGTATCAAGAAGCAAAGAAAACTCAGAGCGGCAGTGTGTGATAAGGTCTGTGTACGCCTCAACGACACGCTTTGTCCCCACTCCTACATGAAACGTATCTGCCAAAATCTCAGGGAGCGGAACCAGATTTTTGTACGGAATACGCTGTGTGCCAGTCGTGCGAGCCTCATCTTCCGTTCGATCTGCCAACTCTTCCACCCGGTTCATGACACCAATAACTAACGGGCGCTTACATACCGGGCATACTCCCTTATGCTTTTTCGTCTCACGCGGATGAAACGAGACCTTACATTCGCGATGTCCGTCGTAATGATACTTTCCCTCTTCCGGATAAAATTCAACCGTGTATAAAAACTTTTTTCTATCTTGTGTACGAAGGATCCGCATGATCTCGTCGTATGAAATTTCTTTTTCATCTGTAAACTGAAAAACATTTGCTTCTCTGCCCAACTTTTGCGGACTATGCGCGTCAGAACAGGAGACCATACAGATACGATCCAACCACGAACAACGCCAGTTCATCAGCGGATCACTGGATAATCCGGTTTCAATCGCAAAAATCCGTGGCGCCAGCTCTTCAAACGCATCTTCCAGAGAGTCATACCCGCCTTTGGAACCAAAGACACCAAACCATGGTGTCCAGGCATGTGCCGGTATCATGACCATGCGTTCATCAACTTCGAGTATGAGCTGCAACAAATCTTTGGCAGTCATGCCAATAATGGGCCTGCCGTCTGCATTGAGATTAATATTTCTCTTTTGTAGTTCTTGTATACACTTCTCAGCAACTTCGAGAGAGGGAGCAAACAATAACAGGTGAAGTCTGCGAACCTTGTCTTTATGTTTTTTAATAACTGCAACCTCAGTGCCAATTAAAAATTTTGTGCTGCTTCCACTCGTGCTACTTTTTGAGTTGAGCTGATATATTCCATCTCCACTCTCTTTCAGCTGTTCCTTGAGATGCGCAAACCACTTCGGATGAGTAAAATCACCGGTTGCAACGATATCAATACCCCGAATAGCACAGGTTGCAGCTATTTTGGGCAACTCCAGTTCCTTGGAACACGCGCGCGAGTATTTGGAATGTGTATGCAGGTCAAGAATTTGCCGAATCATAGGTACCTACTTTATACAAAAATTGTTGTAAAGGCAAACAAAAATCCCCGTGATACTGGGGATTTTGTAAAATCTTTTTATTCTTCAGAAGCGACTTCGGGTTTGGACTCACATTCGCAACCGCAATTCCCTTCGGCTTCTCCTTCCGTTTCCGTGCAGCAGCCACTGCCGCAACATTCGTCTTTTGTTTCTTCGGTTTCTTCAATATGTTGCATAGATACAGTTAAATTTGTACACCTTTCCGTTCGTCTTCCATGTAGACATGGAGATATTCGGTTTTGCTGTAGTCAAAAATCTCTTCTTCTTTAAAAAACCGAGACACTTCCGCTTTTGCGGTCTCAACTGAGTCAGAACAGTGCACCACGTTTGCAAAACCCATTGCCAAGTCACCACGAATTGTTCCGGCATCTGCTCCACTGGCGTCGGTGATGCCGGCGATAAGACGAACCGCATCAACTGCTTTGCGACCCTCAGCACAGATAATTGCAACCGGACTTGATCTCATAAATGCCTCCAGTCCGGGATAAAACGGCTTCTCCACATGGTGGGCGTAATGTTCGCGCAACTTTTCTTCACTGAGATACTCTAACTTGAGTCCCACGATCTTCAGTCCTTTTCGTTCCAGGCGGGCAATCACCTCGCCGACCAAGCCGCGTTGGACACCATCCGGTTTGACGATGACGACTGTTTTTTCGTGAACACCTTCGAAATTCATAGAGTGAATATAAATATGTAGAGCCTAG
>Ga0155444_108_pt1 | contig 9629 bp, 6 predicted proteins | sample RifCSPhighO2_02_FD_111892 | JGI IMG/M metagenome (GOLD analysis project Ga0155444, IMG submission 111892) | Candidatus Magasanikbacteria bacterium RIFCSPHIGHO2_02_FULL_47_14
ATGTTCGTCTTGCTGCTGAACTCACCGGTTGGGAGATTAATGTGGTTGAGATGGGAAATGAAGAGAACGTGGTGAGCAGTGAGGATGGCGAAGTGACTGAAAATACTGAGTCTCCAGGTGAGCCAGCAGTTGAGGAACCTGCAGATAAACCTGAGGTTGAGGAAAAGACAGAAGAAGTCGCTGCAGAAGAAAAAATAGAAGAAGCAACCAAAGAGATAGCATAAACAGAAAAATCAAGATACAAACCACCCATACAGCCCTTCTCACCTATTTGTGTCCCTCTGGTCCCGACTTAGTCGGGATCACGTCCCTATTTTGATCGGGACAGGTCCACAAGCGGTTCGTCGGGTTGTACGGGTGGTTTTTAGTTTTTTTCATCTGTTTTTCATGTTATACTATCTGCAACATGCACTCACGTCAGAAGACAGTTCGTCGCTGTTCACTTTGCCGCCAACCGGGCCATACGAAACAGTACTGTTTAAAGCAGTCACGACAGGCGAGCAAGTCAAAAAACACCACATCATCGGTGTTTGTTTCTGTTCACAGGGAAGCGGAGCCGTCACCCCATGTTGTTGACTTACGTCCGGAAGAAAAGAAAGAAGATCGACCGGCCTTTCCTTTTTTTCAAGAGAAACATACAGTGGTTCCGCAATGGGCGCCATTGGATATTGCTGCCTTAGTGCGTAAGGCCAACGCTGTTACCCCGGTGGCACGTTACAATCCAACGCCCATTCGGATTCAGTCAAAAAAAGTTCGAGTGTCGTTCAAATCCAGATTGGATAATGTGGTTCTTCCTTTGCGTCGAGGGCTATTGAGTGGAGCAGGTAGTTTTCGAAATACTGTAGAACACGTTGGGCAACAATGTATAGTGATAAAGGAGATGTTCACCGCGCGTCTCCGTTTGACGCACGTTATGGCTGTACTCCTCATCCTTGCGTTACCATTCCCGACAGTTGCATATTACAAAAATCTCACGCTGACCGGGCAACAGGTGTATGAGTCAGGCACGCAAGGATTTTTTTCACTGCAGTCCTCAACCGTTGCCGCACTCGGTGCCGATCTTGACGGAGCAGAGCGCGATCTTTCTCAAGCCCTTGCGTCATTTGCAACCGCCAACTCAATTTTAGAAAAAGAGCATCGGGTGTTACAGTCAATTACGGCCGCGCTTCCGGTAGTTGGGGGCCAGTTTGAAAGCAGGCGCAATATTCTCCAGGCAGGGCAACATATCGCTCTTGGTAATGCCTATCTTATTAAAGGAATTGGTGAGGCGTCAGTAACATCAACGCCGGTCACAGATCGTCTGACCGTGTTGAAACAGCATATCAGAAGCACGATTCCGCAATATCAGGCTGCGTTGGACACGCTGCATCATGTTGAAACGCGCACATTGCCGGTCGAGTTTCAAGGGTCATTCGATGAGTTGAAGTTTCTTGCGACCGCTGTCATTGACGACATGAATGACCTCGTTGATCTTGTGGATGCGCTCTCTGTCATCTTTGGACAGGACGAGTTTCGCCGATACCTGATCGTGTTTCAGAATAATCGTGAGTTGCGGGCGACGGGCGGATTCGTCGGCAGTTTTGCAGTTGTCGATGTACAAAAAGGAAAAATTTTGAATATCGATGTGCCGGGTGGTGGAAGTTATGACTTGCAGGGCCAGCTGGATGTTTTTGAAAAACCGCCGGTTCCGTTACAACTGGTGAATGGGCGCTGGGAGTTTCAAGACGCCAACTGGTGGCCGCATTTTCCAGCTTCTGCAGAGAAATTGGCGTGGTTTTATCGTCACGCACGGGGCAGCTCTGTAGATGGTGTCATTGCACTCAATGCCTCTGTTCTTGAGCGCTTTTTAAGCGTGATGGGACCTGTTGCCAACGAAGAGCACGCAGTGATTTTGGATCCGGAAAGTGCATTGGATACCTTGCAGTACAAAGTTGAATATGATTTTAACACCGCTTCTAACACCCCAAAAGAAATTATTGGTGATGTGATGGGTGATTTTCTTTCTCTTGTTGAGCACGCAGATCGGATTGATTTGATTAAGTTGGTTGTTGCCTTGCACGAAGCGGCACGTGAAAAAGAAGTGCAGGTGTACATGCATGACCCGGCTTTGGAACAACAAATTCGTGAGTTTGGTTGGACCGGCGAGTTGTTTGAAACTACAGCACCGCAGGACTATCTTATGGTTGTGGCAAGCAACGTCCAGGGACAAAAGACCGACGCAAAAATTGAACAAGAAGTTGAACATACCGTTATGGTCGAAGCTGACGGAACAGCGACCGTAAAAATCATGGTGCGTCGATCTCATCAAGGCCAACCGGGGGAGCTGTTTTACGGCGGACCAAACATCAGCTATCTTCGGCTCTATGTGCCACAAGGCGCAGAGCTCTTGGATGCCGGGGGATTTACGTATCCACCCGAAGATGCCTTCCATGTCCCGGAGCCGTGGTATGTCGAGGATGAAGATGTTGCGTTATATGAAAAAGAAGTCGGTATTGACTCAAAAACCGGAACGCAGATTTTAGAGTCATTTCAAAAAACAGTATTTGCGAACTGGATGGCAACCGCTCCTGGCGGAACAAGCGAAGCATTTGTGGTCTATCGTCTCCCATTTCGTATCCCGATCCAAGAAGTTGCGAAAAGCGCACGTTGGTTTACTGTTGGTTCCGAACAGCCGGCAGAGACTTCGCGCTACAGTTTGGTTGTTCAGAAACAGTCGGGTACTGAAAGTCGTGTGGTGTCAACAGTGATCTATCCGGACGGCTGGCAACCGGTGTGGCGTTCAAACGATAGGACTCAACTCACGACCAACGGTGCGGTTACTGACCAGGTGCTTGAGAGTGATATCACGTATGGTGTCGTTATGCAAAACAAACATTAATTTTTTGTATGTCAGATGACCAGGAGCCGAAAATTGAATTTATAAAAAAACCTCTCGAGTCTTCGAAAAAGACTCCTTCTTCGTCTCATTCCAAAAAGAGACGAGAGAGCACACGCGGTAATCAACTCGATCAGAGTATCCGAAAAAAAATAGATGCTGAACTGGTCGAAATTTACAAGGATAAGGACGGTCAGCTTCCGGACATGACGCATTTTGAAAAGCGAAAGCGCTCTCGGCTCCTTCGGGCGTTGTTCGTATTGATACTGTCATGTGCTGTATTGGGCGCTGTTGCTTGGGCAGGGTTTTTCGTTCTTTCGCCGTCTTCCGGTTTTTCCCAGGAGCGTATTGTTTTTTCTATCAGTGGAGAACAAGAAGCCGCGATTGGCGCAGACGTTCACTATCGCATACGATATCGCAACGACCAGAGTACGCCGTTGTCGCGGGTTGTGCTTCAGGTTCGTTACCCGAATGGGTTTGTATTTCGTGAAAGTAATCTCCCGACAACTTCAGAACAACACGACGAGTGGCAGATTCCACAAGTGGACGCTTTTGAGAGTGGGTATGTGGATATATATGGCACATTGTATGGAAGTATTGGTCAAGAACAGTCACTTCGCGCGTTTTTTACCTACGTGCCGGAAAACTTCAGCTCTGAATTTCAAAACATAGCGACGTTGCAGATAAAGATGGCTGAGTCGCCCGTAACGTTAAAAGTTGAGGTCCCTGCAGACAGTGTCTCTGGTGCAGAGACAACTCTCACTATTACAGTAACGCCACAAGAGGGAAAGACAGTTGATCGTTTGGCGCTCATGCTTGACCCGGGTACGACTTTCCTTTTGAAAAAAAGCGATCCTGTTGCCGATCAGTTTGATAATCAGCGCTGGAGTCTTGGTCCGTTGAGCGCTGAAAAAAAGATTACTCTTCGCGGTGTCTTTTCTTCGCCGTCCGGAGACCAAGTGCAGCCGGTTGTTTTTCGGCTGATCGGGTGGCCATCTGATGAGAAAAAAGATGCGGTATTTACCTACGACGAGGAAACATTTACCCCCAATATTGTCGAAACCAGTGTTGTTGCGCGCACGGTCACTAATGGGGCAAGTGAAAAAGTTTCCGTTCGTCCGGGAGAAATACTGCACACCAGTGTCGTGGTCCAAAATAACGGTGATGTGGCGCTCAAAGACGTTCGGGTTCGCGCTGTTTTTGACGCGCCGTCACTTGAAGGAAAAAGTATTTTAAACTGGGCGAAGTTAGATGATCCGGAAGACGGTGCTATTGTGGGTGAACAAATAACTCCAGAGGTTCGGCGGGGGAGCATTACCTGGTCAAGTAAAGAAATTTCCGGATTGAGCCAGCTCGCGTCTCATGCACAACAGGAAGTCACCTTCCAACTCCCTGTAAAAAATGGTGAGGAAATTAACTTGGAGAGTTTGAAGAACCAGACTATTACCGGGCATGTGGAAATGACATACCGTCTCGACGGAGAGTCACAACCGCATGTATTTTCCGGCCAACCGATTGTGATTACAGTCAACTCCGATTTTTCTTTCGAAATTCGTGACGAGGTCGGAAGTACACCATCCGGGCAACAAACGCATGCGATTACGTGGATTATCTCAAATACGTTTCATGAACTGGAAAACATTCGCGTCTCTGCATCTGTGTATGGGCAAACGAATGTTCCAACGTCGTCATTTGTTTTGTCTGCGGGCACGGCTACGTACGATGCCAAAGATCAGAAATTGCTTTGGACGGTTGATCGTATGCCCCTAACAGTGGATGTTTTACCATTCCAGTTTTCTGTCGTCCGCACCGACAATAATCCGTCTCAAACCCAGCTTGTTTCGAAAGTTGAAGTACATGCGACAGATGCCGTTACAAAAGAAGAGATAATATTATTGGGCGACGAAGTTCTTTTGTCGCCATAACTCAGATATGCGTGTTATTGATGCAGAGTATCTTAAGCGCTTGCTTGTCACAAACGGTCTTCTCACCCAGGACGAGTTTGCTGCTGCCCAAAGTGAAGCGACCTACCAAAGCCGTTCGTTGGAAGATGTATTGACTGAACGAGGACTTATAAAAGATGAAGAGCTCGGACGACTTGTGGCAGAAGATAACGGATTTCATTTTGCAGATGTGCGGCGAGAACGCATTGACGACGAGATTTTTTTTCAGATTCCCGAAGATGTCGCGCGCACGCAGTACATGCTCGCCTTATCGAAAGAGGCGAACGGGGTGCGTGTCGCACTGACAGAACCGGATAATGTGGAGTTGCTTGGCTTGCTCGAAAAACGATTGAGTGCTCCGGTTATTCCATACTATGCAACTCAACGTGGGATTTGTCAGGTACTTATTCGCTATAAAGCCGACCTGAAAGAGATTTTTGATCGTTTGGCGAAAAGCATGGAAGATCAGGATCTACAGAACGACTCGGCGCAAAATCCAATCGTCCAGCTTGTGAACATGCTTCTTGAGTACGGGTATTATAAAAAGGCTTCCGATATCCACCTAGAGCCTTCTCGAGCGCGAGCAGCAGTGCGGTTTCGTATTGACGGTATTTTATACGACATGGTTGACATGGAGTTATCAGTGTACGAGTTTATTGTGTCTCGTATAAAGATTTTGGCAAATTTACGGACTGACGAGCATCAAGCGGCACAAGACGGGAAGTTTCGTTTTGCATTGCCTCAGGGCGAGCAGTTTGATATTCGTGTCTCGGTTGTGCCAACGAATAATGGTGAAAATATTGTCATGCGGCTTCTGTCTGTGCAGTATCGGTTTGTGGACTTTCGAGATCTGGGGTTGTCAGAACATGCAAGTCAGAAGGTAAGGCGTGCAGTCGACAATCCATATGGAATGATACTGGTAACAGGACCGACCGGAAGCGGAAAAACCACTTCGCTGTATACTATGTTGCAGTTGTTGAATAAACGCGAGGTTCATATCGCAACGATTGAAGATCCGGTGGAGTATGAGATTGCCGGACTGACACAGATTCAGGTCAACACACGCACTGACTTAACTTTTGCAAAAGGATTGCGGGCGCTGGTGCGTCAGGACCCTGATGTGATTATGGTTGGAGAAATCCGTGACGAGGAAACCGCCGGTATCGCGATTAACTCAGCATTGACCGGACATTTGGTACTTTCGACACTTCACACAAATGATGCAGCGACAACTCTGCCGCGTTTGATTGACATGCACATCGAACCGTTTTTAATCGCCTCGACGATTCACCTCATCATTGCACAACGCCTTGTTCGCAAAATTTGTGTCAGCTGTATCGAAAGTTATAAACCTGACTCAAACGCCGGAGTTTTTGCAACCGACCCTCACTTGGCTGAACTGGTGGCGCATCATGCCGGCGTCTCGTTTGATAACGTCCGTCTCTACCGCGGGGCTGGGTGCAAAGTGTGCGGACAGACAGGGTATACCGGTCGGGTCGGTATCTTTGAGTTGTTGGAGATGTCAGAGCCGATTCGTCAGTTGATTATGCACCATGCAACCTCGGAAGAGATTGAACAAACCGCCATAGGGGAAGGCATGACCACTATGCTCGAAGACGGTATCCAGAAAACCTTGAGTGGGATTAGCACTATTGAAGAAGTATTACGTGTTGCTCGACTATGACATCCAATAAACCCAAATCACAGACCAAAGCGCATCTCGGTATTATCGGTGGTGTGCCGTTTACTGAGAAGGTTGGTTTTGCAAAATATCTTTCAGTGATGTTGCGTTCCGGTTTAACAGTTCGGGAGGCTTTGACGGTTATTGAAGAAAGTAGTCGTGGCAACATGCGCCGGATCGTCAGTGACATCGTCAAGGTGGTTGATGGAGGTGAAACGCTTGCCGCAGCGCTATCTCGGCATCCGAAGATTTTTTCTCCGTTATTTATTAATATCGTAAAGGCAGGAGAGGAGTCAGGAACACTGTCAGAGAACTTGCAGTATTTGGCATATCAACTTGACCGAGAAAAGCAACTGCGGACAAGGGTACGAAGTTCGCTCTTTTATCCGGGGTTGATCTTGTCTGCAACGCTCGTACTGGGCTTGTCGCTGGCATATTTTGTACTACCACAGTTGGTGCCAATGTTTGTTGGGCTCCGTATTGAGCTCCCCTGGACAACGCGTCTTGTTATGCGGTTTGCTCTGCTGATGCAACAGCACGGAGGTTTGGTTGTTGCGAGTGTGTTCGGGTCGATTATATTTCTATCCTGGTTTTTGCGCCGCCGGTTGGTTCATCCTGTGACGCATTTTATTATTCTACACATTCCGATTCTCAGTCGGTTGGTTCGATCCAATAATCTGGCTCGGTGCGGACTTACTCTCGGAACACTACTGAAAAGCGGTATCCCCATCACAGAGGCATTCCGCATTACTCGTGACACGATTGGGAATTTTTACTATCGTCGCGCATTGCGCAAGGTGATGGAACGAGTGGAAAGCGGCTATTCACTCTCTGTTGAGTTGGCACAGTATGATAAGCGTTTATTTCCTCGATTTGTGACAAGCATGGTCAGCGTTGGAGAGGCGTCCGGTCGTTTGGACGAGACGTTATTGTATATCGCAGAGTTTTATGATGCAGAGGTCGATAGTACAACAAAGACGATGAGTACACTTATTGAGCCGGTCTTACTGTTAGGCATCGGAATATTTGTTGGTATTTTGGCGCTCGCGATTATTACCCCGATTTACGAGATAACCGGTAATGTTCGATAACTCCTATGATACTGCACAGACGCCGGGCCGGATTTACAGTGCTCGAGATGTTGGTTGTGGTAAGTATTTTTGTCGTTATTGCCGGCTTATCCTTCCCGCCACTCAGTCGGTTTTACACCAGTCAACAGGTGATTGACAGCAGGAGTCAGGTTGCCGAAGCCATTCGCACAGCACAGGCACGATCTATGGCACAAATACATGGGATGAGCCACGGGGTATTTGTGGAAGAACATCGGTTTACTCTTTTTCAAGGACCGTCTTTTGCAAATCGATCGACGACCTTGGATACTGTTTTTTCAGTTGCCGAGTCATTGAATTTGAGTACGACATTTCCGGATAATCAGGTTTTATTTTTAAGAGGGGAGCAGATTCCACAAGCGACCGGCACAGTGATGATCTCACATATCAACGGCCGGGCTGATCAGGTGGAAGTTTTGGAAAATGGCAGAGTGGAGTAACTATGTACGTATTGCGACACTGTAAAGATAAAAACGGGCAGGCCTTAATTGAGATTCTTCTCGCCATGGCTATTTTTGCGTTGATCGCAACCGGGCTGTTCTCTGCATTATCCGGTGGTTTTTCCGGAGACCAACAAGCAAGTGAATACAATGAGGCGCTTGCCTTTGCACAAGATGGCATGGAGGTGGCGCGAAATATTCGTGATCGCGCCTGGAATGAGTTTTTGTTTTCTGAGTCTGGTGTGAGTGCTACCTCGGGTTCGTGGATTTTTACCGGTGAGGGCACGACCGACAAACAAGGCCAGTTGGTTCGCACCATCGCTTTTGACGATGTATGTCGTGATATACAAGGAAATATCAGCGCCTGTCCGGGTGACGTGGAAGACGTCCATTCCAAGCGTGTTCGTGTTGCAGTCTCGTGGCCGCGCCAGAACGGGACCAGCTCAATCGAGATAGCAAGTTATCTCACGAATTGGGACTCCCGCAACTGGGTACAAAGTGACTGGTCACTTGGTTCTGGTCAAACAGTGTGGCTCAGTCCACAACGGTACCAAAGTGATGACGCCCACCTCCAGGTGAAAGTGGGAGGCCAACTTGCACTGGCACGAAACGACTACTGTCGTGTAAAAGAGTGGACATTTGATCAACCGGGCAACTACATATTCGATCCAACAAAAGTTGAAGTTGCGAATGACGAGGCACACCTTTTGAATCAGGGCGATAGTATCTCCGGTATATCGCAGCCTCGTATTGATGAGTGGGAGTTTGAGGGAAATATCGGAAGAGAACCGAATGTTATTCAGGTTGGAAAAAATATTTTTGCTGTAGCATATCGCGGACAAGGTGACGACGGTATTGTGACAACATTTTCAGTTGATGCTCAGGGCCAGATTACCAAACAGCGCATCGATCAACTTACGTTTGAGCCCGCATCAGTGATGTATCTTGATATAGTTCATGTGATCGACGATGTCTATGCTATCTCCTATCGAGCGTCAACGAAAAAGGGGACTGTTAAAACCGTGCGCATTGGACAGGACGGTACGATTGCCAACGCAATACTTGATACGCTTATTTTTGACAACTCAGGTGTCGCCTGGTCAGACATGACATACGTCCGTGGAAGTATTTATGCGATTGCCTATCAAGGCCCGGGGAATCAAGGGTATATAAAAACATTTACCATCGCCGCGAATGGTCTGATATCAAATCAAGTCATCGACCTGCTCAAGTTCGACGCAGTCATGGGATACAATCCCCGAATAGTTCGTCAGTCAGATGACGTGGTTGCGATTGCCTATCGTGGTCCGGACAGTGACGGGTTTTTGACAACGGTTGGCGTGAACGCAGCCGGTCAACTTTCTGACGCTGTTATAAGTCGATTGGAATTTGATCCTGTCAATACGTTGGAAACCACGATTCTTCAGGTATCGGAAAATCTTGTCGCAGTGGCTTATCGCGGGGTCGGAGATGATGGGTTTGTGAGAACTGTCGCAATTCAGGCTAACGGAGCAATTATAAAAATAATCGACACGCTGGAGTTTGACCCAATAAATGGTATTTTTCCGGACATACAGCGTA
>Ga0155444_124_pt3 | contig 9610 bp, 10 predicted proteins | sample RifCSPhighO2_02_FD_111892 | JGI IMG/M metagenome (GOLD analysis project Ga0155444, IMG submission 111892) | Candidatus Magasanikbacteria bacterium RIFCSPHIGHO2_02_FULL_47_14
GTGGTACCAGTGATGCAAATGACGCAGTCACACTTGTGGGTCAAGGTTTTGTCCAACAACCAGCGCCAACCCCAACACCGGTTCAGTGCGCATTGACAGCAGGTAAGGCGTATAAAGAAGCCGGATCAAAGGCAATTTGGTACATCACAAGCCAGTGTACGAAACGTCCATTCAACAATCCACGAGTATTTTTCACCTATTTCAGTTCGTGGAACGACGTTTTGACAACGACCAAAGAGATGCTCGCCAAGGTTCCGACCGACGGACTTGGGTTCATGCCATGGGGCCCCTCATATGATCCGCAATATGGTGCTTTAGTGAAGATTGTCAATGATCCGAAAGTCTATCTCTTGTTAGGCACCAAACGTCACTGGATTACCTCAGAAGGTGTCTTTACTGCCTTAAAGTATGCCTGGACTTGGATCGAAGACGTGAGTCAGGAGTTATTGGATAAATACGAGAGCGCCGGCGAGATCACCTCAACCACTGAACATCCTGCGTACACGCTCATCAAATACAAAAATAGCAATAAGGTCTACAGACTTGAACCGGATGCAAGTAACCCGGGGCGTGTTGTAAGACGCCATGTGAAAGATGAGGCAACCTTTGAGAGTTTGGACTATCGCTGGGACCGGATCGTCACGGTTGACGAAGCAGAACAGTATACAGACGGAGATCAGATCGACTACTCAAAGAAGATCTATATCAGAGCAAGATAGCGGTTATATTGACAGAAAAGGCCCTACCTGCTATACTACACCCCGTTATTTATCCCTGGTTTGCCTGTAGCAGGCAGGGTCGGACGCTGGCGGACATGCCCGCTTGACGCCCGTTATCATGCATGTTTTTATGCTCAATAGAGACAAAAAGAAGCGCATTATTAAAAAGTACCAGGTGCACGAGGGAGATACCGGTTCGACCGAAGTGCAAGTAGCCATCTTATCCGCTGAGATCGATGAACTTGCTATCCACCTCAAGATGCACCCGAAAGATCACTCATCCCGCCGCGGTTTGCTCCGCAAAGTGGGTGAGAGACGACGCCTCCTCCGCTATTTGAAGAAGGAAAATGCTGCTTCTTATGAGGAGCTGGTTAAAAAACTGAAGTTGAAACAAGCCAAACAGTTGTTGCAACAAAAACCAGATACAGATGTAGACGTTCCTGAAGAAGAAATTACTGATGTTGAAGATGAACCAGAAACAGAACAATAGAGTACATCCATTAAAGCACCCCGACCAACGTGTTGGGGTGTTTATTGATGTACAGAATTTGTATTACAGCGCCAAACACTTGTACGGAAAGAAAGTGAATTTTGGGGCTATCGTCCGAGAGGCCGTTGGCCAGCGCAAACTCATTCGAGCCATCGCGTATGTAGTTCGAACCGAAACCAGTGAAGAGTTGCCTTTTTTTGAGGCATTGTATAATTTGGGAATAGAGACCCGTGAAAAAGATCTGCAGATATATAAAAGCGGGCTCAAAAAGGCTGACTGGGACGTTGGTTTGACTGTCGATGCTATTCGATTGGCGCCAAGTCTGGACGCAGTGGTCATCGTTTCAGGCGACGGAGATTACCTGCCTTTGGTAGAGTACATCCAAAAGAGTAGCGGCAAGCAGGCAGAAGTTGTTGCTTTTGGTGAGACGACATCAAGCCGGTTGATTGAAGCTGCTGACGACTTCATAGACTTGAGTGAAGAAACCGGACGGTTTTTGATTCCGGATAGAGGCGCGGTGTCGGCTAGCGCTCCGGTTCGTGAGCGAAAGATGCCGAAACCAAAGTTACCAAATGTTTCATAATTAATTATTTAAGGAAGTTGGTCTGAGGACACCTAGGTCCGATCGTATGAGAGGATCTGTCGCTCTTGGATCAACTTCGATGGAGTTGATATATGCTTCAACCAAAAGCATGGTCGTTAGAATGGGGTGGTCGCACCCTGAGTATTGAAGTTGGACGGTTTGCATTACAAGCCGACGCTTCATGTACTGTTCGCTATGGAGACACAGTCATCTTGGCAACGGTCGCCAAGAGCAAAGATGTCCGTTCCGGGGTGGATTACTTGCCGCTTATGGTTGACTTTGAGGAGCGCTTATACGCAGCAGGAAAAATCAAAGGAAGCCGATTTATCAAACGCGAGGGTCGTCCAAGTGACGAAGCAATTTTGGCAGGTCGGTTGGTCGATCGTTCTATTCGCCCATTGTTTGATGATCGGATTCGTCATGACATCCAAGTTGTTTTGACCGCATTATCAGTTGACGGAGAAAACGATGCCCCAATCGTCGGTCTTATTGCCGCCAGTACAGTGTTGTCAATTTCCTCAATCCCATGGGGTGGTCCAATCGGTGCTGTACGTGTTGGCCAGCGTGCTGATGGTTCATTCATGATGAACGCGATGGCAAGTGAACTCGAAGCCGACGGAGCTTTGGACTTGGTCGTTGCTGGCACTCCAGAAAAGCTCGTGATGGTTGAGTCCGGTGCCAAAGAAGTCCCGGAAGAAAAGATGCTTGAGGCAATTAAGTGGGGCTTGGATCAGACGCAACCGGTGACTGAGTTCATCAATAAGATTGCAAAAGAACTTGGTGTTGTAAAAGCCGCTTTGCCTGTCGTCGCTGACGACTCTCAAGTTTTGGAAGACTCTGCGGAAGAGCAGGCGCGAAAGGCGGTACAGGCATTTGTCCAGAGTGCTGCTGACTCTCATATTTTTAATAGCGTCAAGGTTTCTCGCAAAGAGCGGGTGGCTATGGTTGATGCCATTAAAGAAGGTGCAAAAGCATACCTGAATGAAAAAGGTATCGCGCCAGAGACTCACGACATTGGACTGAAAGACATCAAGAAATACGTGAGTGAAGAAATCAGTAAACGAATTTTGGAAAACGGCCAACGGCTTGACGGGCGCACGTTGGACGAAATTCGTACTTTGGATATACAAGTTGACTTGGTTCCGCGTGTGCATGGATCAGGTATGTTTATGCGTGGTGACACACAGGTGTTATCTGTTGTGACCTTGGGTGCTCCTGGCGATGCACAAACTTTGGACTCCATGGAAGAAGAGGGAACAAAACGATACATGCACCATTATAATGATGCTCCATTTACCTATGGTGAGACCGGACCAATGCGTGGTCCAGGCCGTCGTGCGATTGGCCACGGTGCTTTGGCAGAACGCGCACTTCAGCCGGCGCTACCAGCAGAGATTGATTTTCCTTATGTGATTCGCGTTGTGTCTGAAGTCATGGGGTCAAATGGATCGAGTTCGATGGCGTCTACCTGTGGATCCACATTGTCTTTGATGGCAGCAGGTGTTCCGATCAAGAAACCAGTCGCCGGTATTGCCATGGGCCTTGCCTCTGATGCAAAAACAGGCGCTTGGAAGGTTTTGACCGACTTGCAAGATGTAGAAGATGGTCCTGGCGGAATGGACTTTAAAATTACCGGTACTCGTGAAGGCATTACGGCAATTCAGATGGATACCAAGACCTCAGGTTTGACTTGGGACATTGTGAAACAAACCATTGTTCAGGCTCGTGAGGCACGACTGAAGATTTTGAATGCCATGGAACAGGTGATTGCCGCTCCTCGTGCTGAGCTGTCACCGTACGCACCTCGTATTGAGACCTTGATCATTGACCCAAGCAAGATCGGTGATGTCATTGGTCCTGGCGGCAAGACGATTAAGAAGATTATCGAACAGACCGGTGTCGACATCGACATCGAGCAAGACGGCCGCGTACTGGTCACCTCTGTGGATGCAGCTGCCATGGCACAGGCCATTGAGATTATCCGCCAGATCACCAAAGAAGTGGTGGCAGGCGAGATTTACGAAGGAACGGTTGTACGTCTGGAAGACTTTGGCGCATTTGTTCAGATCTTGCCAAATAAAGATGGGCTGGTGCATGTTTCAGAAATTAAATGGGAACGTGTTGGCAAGCCAGGTGACATATTGAATATGGGAGATAAGGTACAGGTGAAGGTCAAAGAAATAGATAATCTGGGACGTGTGAATCTTTCAATGAAGGCCTTGCTCCCACGACCGGAAGGATATGTAGAACCAACCCGTCCAGCCGGTGGATTCGGCGGAGGCCATCGCGGTGGTCCGGGTGGTGGACATGGTGGACCTCGAGGCGGAGGAAAGTTTTTCCGTAAAGGCGGAGATAGATAGTGGAAAAAAGATTTTTTAACGCTGGTATATTCCTTGGCTGGCCGTTCGCATGCCCAGCGCGCATGCTCACTAACGTAGCTCGCATCCTCGTTCCCGACTCAGTCGGGACCACCATGCCCGGATGCTTCGCTAAGTTGCCCCTCAAGGAATATACCAGCGCTTTTTAATTATCCACACCTACCTGTGGACAGAAATACGAAAGGAGAGTAATGTACTGATGTACCAGTACATAAGTACTATGCAAACACACCATATATACAAACGAGAGTTGGTGCAACATTTGTGCCAGATCACCGATCCTAAAGAGATGGAGGCAGCTCTTGCCGATCTTTTGACTCCAAAGGAACTTGAGGATGTGGTGTTGCGGCTACAAATAATTAAACTCTTGGATAAAAAAATTCCACAACGAAATATTGCAAAGAAGTTGTCGATTAGTATCGCAAAGGTAACACACGGGTCGCGTATGCTACAGGAAAAACCGAAAGGAAAAGGGTGGCAATGGGCGCTGGGGAGGCAGCAGTAACCCGGTGATGTATTTTCTATACAAGTCCTCCGGGTTCGGGGGATTTTTGTTTGCGAAGAATTTCGCTTTTGGTAAAGATGTAGACATCTTTTTCAAGAGGGAAGTTTCAACAACTCACGGGGGGTTCCCATGTCGTTCGTTTCCAACTTTGAATTCAAGCCTCAGTTCGAGGGTTGTGCTGGTGCCGAGGAGGAGCACTGGACCGTCGGTCGCAAGAGCGGCCGGCTTGTTGCCGCGGCTCCGCTTGTCTTTGAAGTGATTGAAGAGGGCGACATCCGGTCCGAGCTCCCGGTTCACCAGATAGAAGTGGTGACCGGGATCTGCCGGTCGAGCGCTGAGGTCGAACGGGACCTCAGTGGTAAGCAGCGGCAGCTGGCCGCTTTGGGCCAACGCTTTGGCTTCCGTATGAACAGCTCACCGGTACCGCCTCACCCTGACTTCGAGATCGCGGTTTATCCGAAACCCCGCTACTTGCAGATCGCGAGTCGCAGCGACCCCGAGCATCTGCGCTCGGGGTGGATCTGTGGACTTCACGTCCACATCGGCTGCGCCTCGATGGCCCAGGCCCTGGTTCTTTTGAACGGCCTGCGCAGCTATTTGCCACTTTTCATGGCGGCTTCGGCTGTCCGTCCGTTGCCGCCGGCTAACGCCTACCAAGGGCGGGCTTCGGAGCGCTTCTTTCTGTACTGCGGGATGAAGCCTGACCTCGTCCCCCCGTACATCGAGGGGGCTGAGCACTTTGAACGCCTCGCTCACGAGCACGGGATGGCGGAAGACCCGCGCAAGTGCTGGTGGGCGGCGCGCATCAACCCGAAGGGCACGGTCGAAGTGCGCATCTTCGATATGCAGAAGCGCGCCGGTCACTCGGCGCAGTTGGCGGCCTTGGTGATGGTGTTGGCCCACATGATCCGCCATGGCCGTCTCCCCATCTTGCGCGAAGATTCGGCGGCGATCATGGAGCGGCTCACTGCCGCTGCCACCAGCGTCAGCGAGCGCGGGCAGTACCGCGATTCGCTGGAGTTGTTCCATGATTACGCGGTTCGGCACTACCCGTCCGAGGCGCCGCAGATCGCACGCCTCATCACCCGTCTCTTCACCTGACGCGCCACGTTCTTTTTTTGGAGGGGCCGGCCCGACCGTCGCTGCCACCACGCAACGATCCGGGCCGCCCTGTCATTTTTTACAAGATGTATTGCAGGAAGTGACTGGGTTTTTTTCGTACGTTGCTCCTACTTGTTGTGTGGTCAAAATTGCGCTACACTATGCTTATATGAAACGATTGTATCGTTCAAAAAGACAAAAGATGATTGCCGGTGTCTTTGGCGGTTTAGGAGAATATTTTGATGTCGATCCAACATTGCTCCGTCTTCCGGCAGCACTTCTTTTGATTCTTACCGGGATTGTGCCAATGGTGATTATCTACATCCTGGCTGCAATCATTATCCCGGAAGATCCGAATGGCTCACCGAGTGCATGATATGTCCAAACCAGTGATTTTTTCAGGGATTCAGCCCACCGGTAATCTTCATCTAGGAAATTTTCTTGGTGCTGTCAAACAATGGGTTGAACTTCAAAATAGTGGCACCTACCAGTGCTATTTTTGCATTGTTGATTATCATTCGCTCACTGGGAAGATGACTGCGGACGAACGCCGGGCTCAAGTTATGGTAACTGCCACAGAACTGCTGGCTGCCGGTATTGACCCTAAAAAATCTACGCTTTTTATACAGTCTCATGTACCAGAGCATACAGAGTTGAGTTGGATATTTAGTAGTGTCACACCTATGGCAGAACTGGAACGCATGACGCAGTTTAAAGAAAAGTCTGAAAATCAAAAGCAAAATATCAATGCCGGGTTATTTACCTACCCGATTTTGCAGACTGCGGATATCTTGCTCTATCAGGCAACTCACGTACCGGTTGGAGAAGACCAAGTACAACACGTGGAACTGACCCGAGATATTGCTCGGTGGTTTAACAACCGATATGCATATAATTTTCCAGAAACAGCAGCAGTGCTTACGGAAACCCCACGTGTCAAAAGTCTCCTGGAACCAGATAAAAAAATGAGTAAAAGTTTAGGCCAAGGCCATGTCATTGAGCTGGGCGAAGAATCGAGCAGTATTGAAAAGAAAATACAACGTGCAGTGACCGCCACAGCAGGCGGTGGCATAGCACCCGGCGCGCAGAATTTGTTGTTATTGTACAAGCACTTTGGAGATCCAGCTCGTTACGAACGATTTATTCGGGAAGAAAAAGAAGGGACTATTCGATATGGTGAGTTAAAGACAGAGTTAAGCAGCGCACTGTCAAATTACTTTGCTGATTTTCGTGCCAGAAAACAAAAATTATTGGCAAACCCCGACCGTGTTGCCAAGATTTTTGCAGCGGGTGCAAAACAAGCTCGCGAGGTGGCACAGACAACCATGAAACAGGTCCGACAAAAAATTGGTATCCGATAACTTTCATTATGAAATATTTTATTTCTATCCTTGCAATTGCGGTTGGCACGATTTTAATTTTAAAAACTGAATGGTTTGTAGAAAACTTTGGCAGCAGCTCCTGGGCAGAAGAAAAAATGGGAACCAGCGGCGGCACACGTTTGATGTATAAATTGATTGGCTTGGCCATTATTTTTATCTCATTTTTAGGACTCACAGGCTCGCTTGGGGGGATTCTGGTTGCCATTTTTGGACGCTTATTTGGAGCCCGTTGATTTTAGAGGTATAGTTGGAGGTATGTATCACAGTGGAAACCAACTTATTGACCCGCATCTTTTGTTTGACAAGACGCGGCTCTCGCCCGGCATGCACATTGCCGATTTTGGTTGCGGCAGAACCGGTCATATTGTATTTCCCGGTGCGATGGTGGTTGGGGAGCGAGGTGTCGTATATGCAGTGGATATTTTGAAGAGCGTGCTGGAAGAGGTTGATAAGCGTGCAAAGATGGAAAATCTCACACACGTGCATACGATTTGGTCAGATTTGGAGAAGGTCGGCAAGACCGCGATTCCAAGTGAAACCCTTGATACTGTGTTTATTATCAACATGTTGTATCATACAAAAGATCATACGATCGTGTGTGACGAGGCGAAACGGCTGTTAAAAAATAAAGCACGGATTGTGGTTGTTGATTGGATTAAAAATGGGCTGCCCTTTGGTCCAACACAGGAGCAATTTGTAAACTTTGGCAGCATTCGAGAGTGGGCACAGCGAGAAGATTTCGCGATTCAAGAAGAGTTCCCGATGGGCCAGTATCACTGGGGTATTATCTTATATCGACATATTTAAAATTTCTAAGGAGGTATGGGAGGGATGGAGAAACAGCTGGTTGGAAAACGCGGTGAACAAGCCGCTGCTTTATTTTTGCAACAAAAGGGATACGAAGTCGTTGGTATGAATTACTTTGTGCGCGGGGGTGAGATTGATATCATTGCCTGGGATCTGTCTGGTGGCGAGCAGACCTTGTGTTTCGTTGAAGTGAAGACACGCAAACACCAAGACGGAAGTGCTGAACGTGCAACCAATTATTTGAAACTAAAAAGAATTTTTCGAGCCGCGCGATTTTACTGCGTTCGCGAGAGGATTGACACGTCGGTGACGCCGATTCGGTTTGAACATGTGAGTGTGTGTGGTGCTGAGGCCGGCGGCCGGTTTGAGATTTCACATTATATAATTCCAGTGGACTAGCTTGAGATATGGAAAGCGGCCCGATGTTCGTCGGACCGCTGGGAAAGTATGCACGCCTCCTTGGACGTGCACACGAGGTTCTAGGGTTCCACGACAACCCGTTCGAATGGAAGGGCGTAGACGGCATAGCGGCCGCTGAAGTAGGCCGGGCTGCCTTCGGGGTTGAACAGCTCGTCGGTCCAAACGAAGGTAGACTGACCCCTGACGTGGTCGCGTGACCCGATTGGGTACGCAGAGAAGGTCGGATCTCCGCGCGACTCTGGAATCCAGGAGCTGAACTCGTCACCATCACGGACGTCGCTGACGTCGCCGAGAAGGTGAAACTCCACGTCGTCGTTCACGCCGTTTTCGATGTAGTAGTCTTCACCAAGCGTGACGTAGATTTCTCCCGGGTCATTGAGATTTCGAGGTCGAGTGACCACGAACTCATCAGCTATCTGATTTGCATCTCTTCCCACGCCGGCCTCGAGTCTGAGGCTGGCCGGGTCGATGCAATCGAGGATGTGTGCTTGCCCTCTTTGACATGTGCCTTGGATGAGGACACGGGCCTCACGCCAGTACAGATGCAAGCCGTTCACAAACACATGCCAGGCGTAGACTGTGTTGCGGTTGTCAGGAACCGGTTCTGCACCGACGTCACCCACAGTCCGTATTTCAGGACGCGAGCGGTGGAAGACCACTTGAGCAGCGGTGAGTCCTTGGTCCATGAGCTCCTGATTACCGGTTGTCGAAGGAACCCCCACGACCTGCTCTGCTGCGAGCACTACACCCGTTGTGGCGTCTACTGCCTCAACCGCGTAGAGAGTTGGTGCAACGAGAAGCCCGGAGGTGTCGCCACCGTCGAATCCTTGGATCCGGGTCTCGAACCAGATCTGGACGGTTTGGTCTCGAGCGATTTCGACGTCAACATCGGTCTCGAAGGATCCATCGACCAGAAGGCCCTGCGCAACGACGGTGTTTTCTTGGCCTGCAATTGTGGCCAGGAAAATCTCCTCAACGAACTCCTCGAGTTTTCTCGAGCTCTCGGGCCGATTGCCGCCGTGTCTCGGATTGTTGGCCCACCACATGTGAGTGAGTCGGATGTTGCCACCAACTGCGGTCACTTCTGCCGGGCCGAGTACAGTGAAGCCGTAAAGTGGCTCTTCTTGAGTACCGACAGCAAACAGACGCGGCTCATTGTGGCGGTCTTCTGGCACGATCACCAGATGCGGTTGACAGTCCAGGTCGTTGCGATCGGTCAGTCTAT
>Ga0155444_113_pt7 | contig 9542 bp, 13 predicted proteins | sample RifCSPhighO2_02_FD_111892 | JGI IMG/M metagenome (GOLD analysis project Ga0155444, IMG submission 111892) | Candidatus Magasanikbacteria bacterium RIFCSPHIGHO2_02_FULL_47_14
CACCGCCTTGAATGAGTTCAGGTTTTTCAACTCAACTTTGTTGTGCAACACATAGTCGCCGAGCGGCCGTACGACACCGTTCACAATTTCGAATCGCCCGGCTTCTTGGAGCGAGATGTTAGCCTCGCAGCGCATGTGGCCTTTTTCCATGTCAGCACTACTCACACCAAGGTAGCGAAACAGGGTGCGAAGCTCCTGGCAGTACATCTTTGCCTCAAGTGCGGTTTTAAAGTCCGGATCAGTAACAATTTCAACCAGTGGGACCCCGGAGCGGTTGAAGTCAACGAGGGTGTTTCCGTCTTTGTCATGGAAAAGTTTGGCAGTATCTTCTTCGAGATGAGCTCGCGTGATCCCAATGATTGCCGTTTCTCGGATGTTGTCTTCAAGAAAAAAGTGCAGTTCAATTTTTCCGTGTTCGGCAATTGGTTCATCGTACTGTGAAATTTGGTAGGCTTTTGGCAGATCCGGATAAAAATAATGTTTGCGGTCAAATTTGGACAGTTCGCGAATCGAACAGCCAAGGGCCTTGCCAATTAAAACAGTAGAGATGATTGCTTCCCTGTTTGGCAAAGGAAGAGTACCGGGATGTCCCATGCAGATCTCACAAATTGTGGTATTCGGTTCTTTTAGATCCGGATCGTTTTTACAACGACAAAACATCTTGCTTTTGGTGTTAAGCTCAACGTGGACTTCCATGCCAATAACCGGGATATAGGCTGCCATAAACAATGAACCCCCAAAGCTACTGTTGTACCGGCGGCTGCCCAACGGTTTTTTTGAGTTCGCTGTAGAGGATTGTGGGAGCTGCGGTAGAGAGCGGAGTCAAAAGAAGACCAATAATGCTGCTCGCCAAAGATATAATGATGCCGGTGATAATAAATGGAAGAGTTCCGTCAATCATGTTGCTGGTTAAAATTCCTTTTAAGAACTCGAAGATCATATCTGCAATGAAGAAAAGGAGGCCGAAGACAATCCCCGGACCAATAAGTCTCCACAGCACTGACCACCAGCGGCCTTTGACAAGGTACTTGCTGAATTTGAGAGCGTCTTTTCCTCGCTTGTCATCAAGCGCAACTGCGTAGAAGACAAAGGAAAACCACACAGAAAAGATAATCCCGGGGATGATCAAAAGAATAAAACCGCCCAAAATCGCCAGTCCAGCCAAAATCGAAGCAAAAATAGCTGGCCACAACAGGGGGGCGGCCCACCGGAGAGCCTCTTTCACCTCGAGTCCCGGTTTTCCTTCATATCGAAGTGCGATGGTTCGGACAAATCCCAGAGAAATCCAGATACTGATAACGTAGATCAGAAAAAACATGATAAATAATCCGATGCCAATCATTCCATTGAGCGCGTTTAGTTGGGCTTCTTGCCCAAAAAAAGCGCCAATAAGCATTGACACAAAGACCGGAATAAATAAGGCCAGAATGTACTGAAAAAACAACTTACTGTTTTCTTTGTAGAGTTCAATACTCTTGCTAATGATGTCTTTCACTGAAATAAGCATACACCTGATTTAGGTAAATATAACTAAGTATAGCAATTTTTATAAAGTTTTACAAACAATAGAGTAGATCTGCCGGTGGATGTCCGGGACTGTTTGCATCTCACCATTTTTTGTACATTCGATCACGGTAAATTCAGGATACAGACGAGCGATTTCCAGATACGCTTGTTCAGCGTCGGCGAGGTGCTTTAAGTCGTCTTCGTGGATATCGCGTTTTTTACCTTTTAAGTACTCACGTTCGCCCTTTTTATCAACCAGTTGTTGAGAGAGGGTTGCAGGTACGTGCAAAATGATGTTGATATCTGGTTTGGGGATTTGGAAAATTTCGTATTCAAGGTGGTAGTTCCAGTCGTAGTATTTTTGGCGTTCGATTACATCTTTAATTTTGCCACCCTGGTGTCCCATGTTTGATGCAAGATATCTGTTGGCAATCACAATTTTTCCTGCGGCAAGCCACTCGCGGATTTTTGGGCTGGCAACGTAGCGATCAACAGCATAAAAAATTGAGGCTCGGTACGGCCCGACCTCTTTTGCAGTTCCAAAGGCACCGTTCAGATACTCTTCCACCATGGCTGCGCTGGGCTGACCATATTGCGGGAAGCTAATCTGTTCTACAGGGTAGCCATCTTTCTCTAACTTGGCTACGAGCAACTCAGTCTGGGTGGTTTTTCCAGAGCCGTCAGTGCCTTCGATCATGATAAACAAACCTTTATGTGCGGGGTGTGTGTCGTTCATATTGGACAAAGCTAAATCCGTCATGGTCCTCACGCCACACTTCTTTCCAGATGGCAGAGTCGATGGTTGGAAAAAATGCAGTACAGCCTTCGACTATTTGGTTCACATGTGTGATATCCAGGATGTCGGCGATGTGGATCATTTCTTCAAAGATTGCAGTACCGCCAAAACCAATAACTTCTTCATTCGGATGAGCAGCAAGCGCCTCTGCCACAGAACCATATCGTTCTACTCCGGGAGGAAGTGCATAGGTTTCGTCTCGCGTAATCACGACATTGGTCCGCTCCGGAAGTGGGCGTCGTTTTTCAGGAATCGACTCCCAGGTTTTGCGTCCCATGATCAACACTTTATGTTTTGTAACCTCACGCATGCGTTTCATGTCCTCGGGGATATTCCAAGGAATACATCCATCTTTTCCAATACAGTTGTTTTGTGACACTGCTGCGAAAAGAGTGATCATACAGCAATTTGAAATTGAATCCGCGGGTGACTTTGGTATCCAACCAGTTTGGTGTGTGGGGCTTCCCACTCAAAAAAAGAGATGAATGGTTCAGTTTCAATTTTAGGAAGGAGATATAGATTTGGGTCACGGGACAGTTGTTCTCTGGCGCCTTCGACATGGTTTTTGTAGATATGAACATCGCCTAAAAATCCAATGAGGCGACCTTCTTCGAGTCCTGCTTCTTTCGCAAGCAAGTGAAGCAAGAGAGCGTAACTGGATATGTTAAAGGGCAAGCCAAGCATCACGTCCACGCTTCTTTGGTTCCACATCAAGTTGAGTTTTCCGCCAGTCACCGTGACTTGAAACGAATAGTGACATGGTGGCAGGGCCATTTGGTCCATCTGAATCGGATTCCACGCCATGACAATCATTCGTCGATCGTAGGGATTGGCTTTTATCTTGTCCACCAGCCTTTTCAGTTGATCAACACCCTGTCCTGTGTAATCTTTTTCATGATGTTCATATGGTGCATTGTAATATCGCCACTGAAATCCATAGACCGGTCCAAGGTCACGTTCTTCTGCCATGCGTTTTTTTGACTCTTCGTCATGCCCATACGGCGCTTTGTGTGGGTGGGCCCACTCGTCCCAAATATGACATCCGCGCTCCTTCAGCCACTCTTTGTCTGTGATGCCTTTTATAAAAAATTCCAGCTCAGTCGCCATCACTTTAAATGGCATTTTTTTTGTAGTTAAAAGGGGATACCCTTTGCTCATGTCGTGCGCAAACATCGCGCCGGCAATCGCAAGAGTGCCGGTTCCGGTACGGTCATTTTTTTCGACTCCTTCGTCCAAAATCATTTTTACAATATTGAGATACGATTGCATACTAAAATTTTCCGGTACTTCCAAGTTTTCCCTCGCCGCGCGCGGTTTGTGACAGCTCCTCGACTTCCTGGAGTTTGGCAATGGCGACAGGGAAGATCACCAGCTGGGCGATCTTTTGTCCTTTTTCAATTGTAACCGATTCTTGCCCAAGATTTACTAAGTTTACATTGTACTCGCCACGGTATCCGGCATCAAACACACCACCCATGACATGCAAGCCGTGGTAAAATGGCAAACTGCCTTTGTCCTTCATAATTCCAGCGTATCCCTCTTCAAATTCCAGTGCAAAACCAACCCAAAAAATTTTTCTCTCTCCGGGTTGAAAGGTGTGTGTTTCCAAAGAAAATATATCCAAACCCACGTCACCGGGGTGAGCGTATTGTGGCAGTTTGGCATCCGGTTTGAGTTTTTTTATTTTTATCTCCATATCTATGTGGCAACCGCCTTTATTTCATGTGCGACAGCATCGATTTTTTGGTAGGTATCTGCAAACGAACTGTCATTTTCAATAATATAATCTGCTTTTTGAATCAACTCACGAATTTTTTCTTCGGACTCCTGGTGACTTTCTTTTTGGAAGTCTTCCCAGCTTTTGCCTGCGTCGTCCGGATTTTCTGATCGAGATCTCAGACGTTCAAATCTGATTTTTTCGTCGGTCTGCAAACCAACAAGATAAAAGTTTGGGAGATCTCGAAGGTATGCAATGTCTCCGGGCCGACGAATTCCTTCCACAACGATAAATTCTGCGTCTGCTTTTGCAACGTCCTGCGCGATCACTTTTGAAAGCACGTCATCGCCGAACAACCCCCGTAAAACGGTTGACAGCTGTTGGAGATTGTCGCGGGTATGTTCTTTGTGCAAGCGGGTTAAAATATCTCGCAGAGAGGTGGAAAAGCGGAAGGTTTCTGCGTGGTAGTGCGCTTCCAAGTACGCGGTTGCTGTGGTCTTTCCAGCTGCCATTTCTCCGATAAGACCAAGGACGATTCGAGCCATAGATTACGAGGGTAACAGATACTGTCGACAAACCACTTGGGCGGCATCAAACATACGACGAGAGGCAATCCAACGAGGGTCTTCGTGGTACTTGTCGTTTTCGTAAATAATCTCAGTGATGCCATTTTGAATGATCGTTTTTGCGCATTCGTTACAGGGAAACAGCGTACAGTACATCTTGCAGTCTTTGGTCTCGTTGTTGGCGTTGTAAATGGCGTTTTCTTCTGAGTGACAGATATATGCGTATTTCGTCTCGTGGAGTGCACCCTCACGTTCCCAGGGAAAGGCATCGTTGTCGATACCGCGGGGAAAGCCATTATATCCAATACCCACCACCACATTGTCTTTGGTCGCAAGAACAGCCCCGGCCTGTGTCGATGGGTCCTTGGATCGTTCGGCGATAATATGGGCCATTCGCATGAAACATTCGTCCCAGGAAATGTAGTTTGTTCGTGGTGTAATTGTCATAATCAGGACTAGTGTATCAAGACCTGAGCAGGGAGGCAAGAATAAAAAATCCCCTCGATTTGCGAGAGGATTTTTGGTGTTTTGGGTGCTTACTCAACACTTACTTTGACGCTTGGTCCCATGCTGCTGGTCAAGTACACACTCTTGATGTATGTGCCCTTGGATGTTGAGGGTTTGATCTTGCGGAGCGTCTCAATAAAGGTGAGAATATTTTCTTTGAGCTGTTCCTCTGTGAAGCTGACCTTGCCAATGCCGATATGAACGTTGGCAGTATCGTCATTTTTGAAAGAGGTTTTGCCTTTTTTCAGTTCAGTCACGAGTTTTTTAACGTCGGTTCCAACGGTTTCTGTCTTTGGGTTCGGCATTAAACCTTTTGGACCGAGCAATTTTGCGATGGCGGCGAGCTTTGGCATCATTTCTGGTGTAGCAACCGCGATATCGAATTCAATTTTAGAGGTTTCTTTGATTTTTTTGATGTCTTCTTCGCCGTAGACAAAGTCTGCTCCTGCCTCGCGGGCTGTTTTTTCGTCATGTGCACTCACAAAAGCAGCGACTTTTTTACTTTTACCTGTGCCATGTGGCAAGGAGAGTGCAGCACGAATTTGCTGGTCACCTTTTTGAGGGTCGATTCCGAGTCGGACGTGGACCTCAACTGAGGCATCAAACTTCACTGTGCTGGTCTCTTTGACGATCTTAACGCCTTCGTCAAGAGAGTAGACCTTTGTCATGTCGACTTTGGTCTTGAGGGCATTCATTCTTTTTCCCATAGAGTCTTTTTACGTGGTACAAGCTCCCGACTCAGTCAGGATCCCACATGAATAAAGTGCAAGGAGTATATATATAAGTGGGTTTTTTGTCAATATGGTAATTAACAGTTGACAGATGTAAACGGTGCTGTTGATATATACAGATATCTTTATGAACATATACCTTGACGAATCATATAATTTTCAAAAAATAAGAGGGAAGATGTTTATTAGCATCAACGGATTTGCGATTTTAGACGACAAGATACTGAGAAGACGTTGGCGAGCGGTACGAAATTTATATAACAAGTCAAAACGTCGAATTCACGCAACGGATTCTCATTTTAGAGATCTTCGAGAAAAAAGTATCAAGCTGCTTGGAAGACATAATGTGAGTATTATCTCAGTCTTTCAACTCATCCAGGAAATACCGTACGAATTTTTTGACAAAGATGGAGTAAAGTTAGATGTTGTATACGGCGAACTTCTAAAGAAATTATTTTTTGAAATTTCTTTAGAAAAGTATCAGAAAGTGAGAATTATAATAGATGCGCGAAAGCATAAAGGTGGAAGACTCGCAGAGCAACGCTTTTGCAAGGATATGAAAATTTTTTTAGAGTATGAATTTTTGGGAATCGACTGTGAATTTAAACAGGTGGCTTCGTATGTGGACGTGTTGCTTGAGTTAGCGGATTTTGTTTCTAACACCCTATATAAAGAATACCAAAAGGATTCAAAACATGTATTTCAGGAGTTGGGTTTAAAGTTTATACAAATTAAAAACCCACTCTCGTGAGTGGATTCAGGAAGCGCCTTTCGGGAATGTCTCTGTTTCAACGGGATGTTCCGTGGTGAGAACGCCCTCCACTGAGCTTTACCCTAAGGACTTATCTTTCAAAGAAATTATTACACGAAAATTCTATAATGTCAAGTGCGTTACTTCTCCCAAATGGTTTTGCAGCTGCGGTTGACGACCTGAGTGGGACACTGGTTGGTTATGTCGTGAGAGGGATAACAGGCGACCTGACCGTCAGCGGTATACAGAACCGAGAGACACTGTTCGCAGTCTTCTGCCTGGAAATAGTAGCGTTGACCACCTATGGAACACTCCTGGATAAATGGACGGACTGCATTGGCATTTTCTTCCAGAAGAGCGATTGGAACCTCAAGCCACTTTGGAATCTGTCCAGAGGGTATCGGTTGCGGGGTTGGTGAAGTTATCGATGACGGGTTTGTCACAGACGGAGGTACAGGTTGGGAAGTGCCAAGGGACGTATTTACAGGGAGGTCGGTTGCGACGTCAGATGAAGGACAAGATCCTTCCTTCACAACGGTGATGCGTTGCTGCTCTGCCACACATTTATTTACATATGTCCTGCCATCACTGCCACACACTGGTTCTGCAACAGGCTCGCAAAACCTCGGAAGATCGCTGATCGGTCCGCCCTCTTCGGCAGATGGTTCGGCTGTTGGTGCTGTTGGTACACAGGTATCGTTTAACAAACCGAGCGCAGGACATTCGGTGCCATCAGGGAAGATACACACCAGGGTTGGAGTAAGTCGGTCAGTGACACGCCGTAGTTCCGGCCTATTGCCTGTGCTTAAACACAGCGCATGAGCACGTTGTGCAGGTGAACTTGCCGCAACGGTTGAGGTGGCCGTATCAGAGGTTTCTGTCTTTGAAGCGCAACCAACGCCGGCAAGTAGAACAACAGAAGTAATTGTCAAAAAAATCGTTCGCTTCATATCCGTCCAAGGTATTTTTTTATTGCCTCTGCTGATTTTTGTAATTTTTTCTGCTCCTGTTTTGAGAGCGCCAGAGGCCATATTTTTTCTACGCCATTTTTACCAACCACACTTGGTGCACCGAGAAATGTATTTGAAACGCCGTTCCAGTTTTTGAGGTGTGTTGTGACCGGAAGAATTTTTTTCTGATCGTGAATAACTGCGTGGATAATATGAGTGGTGATCAGACCAATTCCGTAAAATGTCGCGCCTTTGCGTGCAATAATTTCATAGGCTTCTTTTTTTACTTTGTCTTCAATGGCAGAGGCCTGTGTTGCGGAAAACCCCGGCAATTGAGTGATGGGAACACCGCCAATACGAACCGAACTCCATGCCACAAATTCGCTGTCTCCATGTTCACCCAAAACAAAACCTTCGACTGCATGAGAACTCACACCAAATGCTGCTGACAACGTTGACTTCAGACGCGCTGTGTCCAGTGACGTGCCGGTGCCGATCACGTGTGACTCTGAAAGGCCGCTGATTTTTTGTACCACATGCGTGAGAACGTCTACCGGGTTGGTTACGACAATAATAATGGTCGAGGGTTTGAGCCTTCCAATCGACTTAAATAAAGACTTCATGATAGCAGTATTTTTTTCAACCAGGTCCAGTCTCGTCTCTCCGGGTTTTTGATTCGCGCCTGCTGTGATGACGATAATATCTGCCCGACGTGCGTCTTTAAAATCAGCACCGTTGATGCATCCGGTTTCCACAAAACACATGGCATCGCCGATGTCCATGACCTCACCCTGTTCTTTTTGTTCGTTGATGTCAATCAGCATGATTTCACTGGCCAGGTCCTTCACTGTCAAGGTATACGCGATCGTAGAGCCGACTGCACCACTGCCAATGATGGCGATAACAGGAGAAAAGTGTGACATAATCATAAAGAAAGTATGCCATGAGTATAGCAAACCTGATGATAATAAAAAACCCCGGTCGCCTGAGGCGGCCGGGGTTTTGGTCTGCGAATCTTACTCTTGAATTTTGACACCCATCTGGCGAGCAGTTCCTGCGATAGTTCGCATGGCTGCTTCGACGTCTCTCGTGTTCAAGTCTGGAAGTTTCTTTTCAGCAATCTCGCGGAGTTGTGCCTTGGTTAAGGTTGCAACCTTGTCCTTGAGCGGATTGCCAGCACCTTTTTGCAAGCCAAGAGTTTTTTTGATGAGCTCACTGGCTGGCGCAATCTTCATGATGAAGTCAAAGGTGCGATCTTCATACACATTGATGATCACTGGCACCACCTCGCCTTTTTTGTCTTGGGTTCTGGCGTTGAACTCAGTACAAAACTGTTGAATGTTCAACCCATGTTGACCAAGGGCCGGACCGACCGGAGGAGCTGGATTAGCAGCGCCACCGGTAATCTGCAATTTAATTTGGGTTACTAATTTTTTAGCCATATCATTCATTAGGTCCGAAGCGAGAAGCCCTTTGCAGGCACTCCGAACATAAATACATTAAATCTTTTTCACTTGTAATGCATCCAACTCAACCGGTGTCTCACGTCCGAACATACTGACCAAGACCTTGAGTTTTCCACGAGCCTCATCAACCGCGCTGACCTTTCCTTCAAATCCTTTGAATGGTCCATCAGTAATCTGCACTGGCGCATCAATTGAGACGTCGATTTTATGTGTAGGTTCATCTACGCCCATTCGTTTCTGCAATGAGTCGATTTCTTTTTGATCGATTGGAGTTGGAGTAGTACCGGAGCCAACGAAACCAGTCACATTGGGTGTATTGCGGACCACGTACCATGAGTCATCGGTTACAACCATTTCTACGAGTACATATCCTGGAAAGATTTTTTCTTCCATCACCACGCGTTTGCCATTTTTAATTTTAATTTTCTTTTCTTTTGGAACTAAGACCGCAAAGATCTTGTCCTGCATGTCAAAAGAGTCGATACGTTGTTCCAAATTGCGTTTGACGTTCTCCTCGTACCCGCTGTAGGTGTGGAGCACATACCAGCGGCG
>Ga0155444_115_pt3 | contig 8808 bp, 8 predicted proteins | sample RifCSPhighO2_02_FD_111892 | JGI IMG/M metagenome (GOLD analysis project Ga0155444, IMG submission 111892) | Candidatus Magasanikbacteria bacterium RIFCSPHIGHO2_02_FULL_47_14
TGCAGGAGAATCCAACCTCCCTGTTTTGAATTTAGATACATGCACTTCAGACTACTTTGACTATACCTCTCCAAATTTTTTTATTAAGACTTGCACCGATCTCAACTTTCAAAATCTTGTTGGCGTCAGACAAAGTACATTAGAAGACACCTTAAAACAAGAGATTCTCACATTTTTACAAATAAAGTCTCGCCTAACTCCGGATAATATTATTTTTGGTTTTGGGAGTTACAGCATTCTGGAACGCCTCGCCAGCAAAGTTCTTCCGCGCGGCACAATGATTGGTGAGTTTCCACAGTTCCCTTACTTCCCCCTGGAATACACCCTGGTGGGAGGCACATACCTTGGAGTCTCTTTTGACGACGCCGGTCTCCCGGCAAACAAAATTCTTGAGACAATTGCTGATACACAGGATATAAAAGTCATTTACATCAATAACCCCAATAACCCAACCGGACAAACGTGGTCGCGGCTCAAAATTCTGGAAATACTTGAGGAGGCAATGCGAAAAAATATTTTTGTCATTATTGACGAAGTATACGCAGATCTTCTTCCGGTGACGGAAAGCTTTGCAGGTCTTGTGAATGACTATGAAAACCTCGTTATTGTTCGTAGTTTCAGTAAAATCTTTGGCCTGCAAAATCTGCGGGTTGGATATATGATTGCACACCCGTCTTTCATTCAGAAATATCAAACACTGTGCAACTGGAACGAGGTGACGAATATCGGAGCGCTTTCTGCAACTGCATTATTAAAAGATGCTGCGTATAGAAATGACTTAGAAAAAACATGCGCAGAAAACAAAAAAACCTTAATAAAGATATGCGGTGAGGCGGGATATACGGTGTCTCCTACACATCCGCTTGTTCCACTTTTGTGGCTGCGTGCACCCGAAAACCAAAACGCCCAAGAATATTTTCGATTGCGGAACATGAAAGTTGGTAACAACGTACCCTACACCATGCTTGTTGAAAATTTTCCTCAAAATTATTGTCGAATCCGTGTTCCAAATGACTTCCAAATAATCGAAGAGATACAAACTCGTCTATGCGAATAATTAATAAAGAAGAACTAAAAAAATCTCTCTCTTTCACAGAGGCAGTTGGTGAAATTGAAAAAGCCTTCAGCGCAGTTTCTCAAGGAAAAGTTGCCATGCCGCCTCCTTTGGTTTTTGAGCTTCCCGAATGTCGCGGTGAAATATGTATAAAAACGGCCTTTGCCCCTGAGTTGCCAACATATACGATCAAACAAGTCTCTGTGTTCTCAAAAAATGCATACTCCGGACTCCCCACCCTTACCGGAACAATGAATGTCTTTGACAGCACCACTGGCATGCTTTTGGCCGTAATTGATGAAGGTGGTTGGCTGACAAATCTAAGAACCGCATGCGCTGGAGCAGTTGCCGACAAGTATTTTCGAACAAGCAGAGCCTCTGCACTTGGCATTATTGGGGCCGGGGCGCAAGCTGAATTTCAACTACGAGTTATTCTCTCACTTAATAAAAACTATACACGTGTTTATATCTGGAATCGCACACCGGAAAAAGCAAAACAACTTATTAAAAAACTGAGACAGGATTTTCAGGATATTATATTTGAGACCTCTGAAACAATCTCACATATCGTTGCGGCTTCAGACACAGTTATCACCGTGACCCCGTCAACAGAGCCGTTGATTACCGCTGACTTGATTCAAAATGGCAAAACATTCATTGGAGTCGGGGCTGACATGCCGGAAAAGTGTGAAATCGAACCGGCTGCATACAAAAAAGCAGACAAAATCTTTGTCGACGACATACAAAGTAACGTCGTACTGGGTAGTATCGCACGTGGTCTCAAAGAAAATACACTTACACTGGAAGACATCACCGGAGAAATTGGAGAAGTCATAGGTGGAAAAAAGCAGGGCCGAACAGACGATAGAGAGAGTATTGTGGTAACTCTGGTTGGGATTGGCGCGCAAGATACCTATATTGGCAATTACGCCTATAATGAGCTGAGTGGAGACAACAAGACAAGTGTGCTACGCTAAACATATATGGCAAACGACCAATGGAAGGACAAACTCACACCTGAGCAGTACCACGTGCTTCGCGAAAAAGGCACTGAACCGGCATTTACTGGTAAGTATTACGACAATCACGACGCTGGCATGTACCAATGCGCCGGGTGTGGCGCGCAGCTGTTTTCTTCTAACACCAAATTTGACTCTGGAACCGGCTGGCCGAGTTTTGATCAAGCGCTTCCTGGGGCAGTCGAGTTTCCTGAAGATAGTGGATATGGCATGAGACGAACCGAAGTCACTTGTGCAGCCTGTGGCGGCCACTTAGGTCATGTTTTCGATGACGGACCACGCACCACCACTGGCAAACGGTTTTGTATTAACTCCTGTGCACTTACCTTTGAACAAAAGAAAGGTCCGAAATAAAGAAACCCGTCCTGGGTTTTCTTTTTGTTATATTTATGATAGCCTGAAGCCGCAAGGAAGAGTGGCCGAGTGGTTGAAGGCACAGCTCTCGAAAAGCTGCAGGCCCGCAAGGGTCTCGTGGGTTCAAATCCCACCTCTTCCGCACCTCTATGATCGGTCCCTATTTTTCTTTCAATGGAAGTCTCTTGCCGGTTGAGCAAGCCGTGTTGCCGATTGACGACATCGAGCTGACCTATGGATTTGGTGTATACGAAACATTCCGGCTGCGACACGGAGACGTTTCACTTGTCGTCGAACACGTCGATCGGCTTTTTCACTCGGCAACGTGTATTTCTCTCGAACATCTATTTGCCAAAGAACAAATACAAAGTTGGCTCCAGAACCTTGTACAAGCAAATGGCACAGATGCTGCAACTGTCAAAATGCTTCTTTTGGGCGGAAAAACAAAAGAAGCAGCCCGGCTCTATATCTTTTTTCTTGGACCAAAATTTTTAGAAAAAAAGGAGTACCGCGAGGGTGTGCGCGTTATCACCTTTAAACATGAGCGATTCCTCCCGCAGGCAAAAACCTTGAACATGTTGCCAAGCTACATCGCATATACCCGGGCGCAACGAGACGGGGCATACGAGGCACTTTTCGTTGATCGAGAAGGAAACATCCGTGAAGGGACACGCTCCAACTTCTTTGCAATCAAAGACACCACGTTGTATACAACTCCCAAGGAAGTGGTTCTTGACGGTATTACGCGTCGGACAGTGATTGAGTGCGCCAGAGAACACGGCTGGGCTACTAAAGAAACACAGCTGCCACTCGCTGAAATTTTTACCTTTGACGGTGCTTTCCTGACAAACACATCGCACAAGATAATTCCCGTTAAAACTATTGGCAACAAGTCTTTTAAACAAATTGTTGAAAATATAATTCTGTTGCGGCAGTGGTACGATGCCACTTCTTAACACTCTTTCCACAGAGTTATCCGCACGTTATACACATGCTCACACACATATAGACAAAAAAGCGCCGCAACACAGAGAAAAATCGCCTGTGTACAAACTTACACGTCGAAGCTCTGCACTGGTTTGACGCATGACTCTTGAACTGTTAACGTAGAAAATGAGAGATTCTCCTGCTCACTCCTTCCCCCGCGGTTGTGGCACAATCTTCACGGATTGCCGTCCCTCCCAAGACAGGCATGTGCCCCAGCCGTCGGTCAAAAGGGGTTCTCTCATACATACAAAACTGAGGGGTATGCGCAGGGTCTGGACAACCTCCGACGTGTGCTCCTCACTTTATTCTTTTAACCAGCATCTTCGCCAGATGTTTTTTTATTTTTAGATGATATACTATGCTGATATGAATGAATTTGCTGAAAGAAAACACCGTGCAAACATCATTTTGCTTGAGTTAAAAAAACTGTTTCCAAAACCGACTATCGCGCTCCGGTACCATACCGAATGGGAACTTCTTGTTGCTGTTATTCTCTCTGCGCAGTGCACAGATAAAAAAGTAAATGAAGTCACTGCCCGACTATTCAAGCAATATCCGACAGTCCAAAGCTACGCCCGCACTACCCCAGCCATTCTGGCAGAACATGTTCGGCAGGTTGGACTCTACAAAACCAAAGCCAAACATATCGTGGCAACAGCGCAAATGATTCTTCGCGATCATCGTGGAATAGTTCCAAATAATCTCGCAGAACTAACCAAACTGCCGGGCGTTGGAAGAAAAACAGCAAATGTTGTGCTCGGTGCGCTCCACGGCATCGCTGACGGAATTGCGGTCGACACCCATGTGGCACGTCTTGCGCGAAAGTTCGGCTTAACAGCCCATCACGACCCTCGAAAAATTGAGCAAGATCTTACGGAGGTCATTCCACAAAAAGAGTGGATCGACTTTACTCACCGGCTGATCTTATATGGCCGCCAATACTCCCCTGCTCGCAAACGCGAAGATACCTCTGACCCTATTTCGCGCGCGCTTGACTCAGAGTAGACCCCCTCCTAAGGACTGTAAATTTTAAACCATTATGAAAATTTTAATCGAAAAGCTGGTATTTGGAGGCCAAGGGCTGGGTCGCTTGCCGGATGGACGGGTGATTTTTGTCTGGAACGCTCTACCCGGAGAAGAGGTTGAGGTGCAAATACTCAAAAGCAAAAAAGGGCATGTCGAAGGAGTTGCGACACAGATATATACGGCATCTCCTGACCGAGTGGAGCCGCTCGACCCTCACTTTCTCTCAACCGGACCATGGGAAGTTCTGGCCTGGGAAAAGGAAAACGAGTGGAAGCAAGCCATTGCAAAAGAGACCTACACAAAAATAGGGAACCTTCTGGTGGAAAATCAAATACCTATTGTATCCGACCCCGAGACACAATACGGATACCGCAACAAAATGGAGTTTAGTTTTGCTGAACTTCCGGATGGAACCACATCACTGGCATTTTTTGAGCGAGGCCAAAAAAACCGTACCCCTGCCACAGGCTCAGCTCTGGCAAACCCGGTGATCAACCAAACTGCTCAAGTTGTCTTATCCTGGATCAACAAAGAAAAAATCCCGACTCGAAGCCTGAAAAGTCTGATCGTACGGTCCACCCAACATGGAGTCCATGGCCCACAAACAATTGCGGCGCTGTTTGTTAAAGACACGTTGGAGTTTGACTCATATCCACCTCTCGAAACTCCGCTCTCCGGGTTTCACCTCTTTTACTCCACACATAAGAGCCCTGCGTCCGTACCAACTGAGTTACTCTATAGTGCCGGCGACGCGTATCTCACTGAGACAGTGCTTGACACTCCGCTCCGCTTCGGCCTGCTTGGTTTTTTCCAGGTCAACGTTTCTGTCTTCGAGAAAGCGGTTGCTGAGATCAGCCGATTCGTTGACCCACAGACCCCTCTTGTCGACTTTTACAGCGGTGTTGGGGCGATCAGTTTGCCGCTCTCAAAAAACCGTGTGCACGCAACGCTGGTGGACAACAACCAAGAAGCGATCGAACTTGCCGAACAAAATATTAAAAACAATAACTTGTCCTCTTGCCGCGCCACATGTCTCCCTGCAGAACAAATGACCGAGGTTATCACACGCGACTCTTTGATTATTCTTGACCCGCCGCGAGCAGGACTTCATCAAAAAGTAACTCAGGCCTTACTCCAAAAAACACCGCCGCGCATTGTGTATCTTTCATGCGATATCGCAACCCAGGCACGGGATATGCGCCTTCTTTCAGAACAATACACGGTGACACATTTGTCTCTCTATAACTTCTTTCCTCGGACTCCACACATCGAAGGTTTGGCGGTACTCGACCGAATCTGATGTGATACAATGTGTCTATGTCACTCGAGCAGTTTTCCCAAGCGCACCGTTCCACCATTATTATCACAATTCTGTGTATCGCGGCCGTGCTGAGACTGGCTTTTTTGTCGCACGGCCAGGTGCTGGGTGACGAACCTTTGTACAGTGTGAGAAGTATCGGGTGGGTCGACACGTTGGGGAGCATTCTTCAAACGACACCTTTGCAGTGGTTTGAGACTCCTCCGTGGTGGACAAAGTTGTCATTTCACGACCACCCTCCACTTACCTTTGCCATAAACCACATTTTTTTCAAACTCTTTGGCGACACCATCTTCGTCTCGCGGCTTGCCTCCGCGCTCTTTGGAGTTGCGAATGTCTTGTTGATATATGTCATTGCAAAAAAAATACTTCAAAAAGAAACCCCGTCTCTTCTTGCAAGCGCCCTCTTTGCTGCCAACGACTTCGCCATCTTCTTTGCGCGAACAGCGATGATGGAGTCACTTACGATGTTCTTTATACTCCTTGCACTGTTTCTTTTTTTGAAATCTCTTGACTCTCCGAGTTTTCTCCCATGGTTTGGCGTCGCGCTTGGTCTGAGTATTCTGGCCAAGTACGTTGCACTCGTCACACTTCCTCTGTACTTTCTTGTTTTCCTCTTCTTCCGGCGTTCCTGGCTTAAACAATCTTCTTTTTATCTCGCGCTTGCACTTTTTTTTATCGTCATCTCTCCGGTAGTCACCTACAACATATATTTGTACCAAACTGTCCACCACTTTGACCTGCAGCTGGCATTTTTATTCGGCCAAGACACGCCGGAATGGCAGGAGCTGATTGGAAAAGAGCAGCGCGGCGATATTATGAAACGCATACGTGACACCGCCGCCTTTATTTTTTATATCTCCCCACTCATCTCCCTGCTGAGTATCGCCGGATTCTTGCTTGGATGCGTTCAAATAGCCCGAACAAAAGAAAAAACTCCTCAAGATGTTACGCTCCTTCTTCTCACATGCGGCTATGCTCTTTTCCCTTTGTTAGTCGGCGGACTGGGACGATTTTTATATTATCTCCTCCCCTTTGTTGTTCTTTTTGCGGCATGGTTTCTCGTCAATATTATTCCTCAGACGTCAAAATGGGCTGCCCCGGTCTATAGCATTGTTTTACTGTATGAGGTATTCTTTGGGGCAAATACCACTGTGGTTGCCGCCACCCGACCACCACTTGGTTGGACAAATGTAACCTACACATCCAGACTTGTTCTCGAAGATTACGCGATGGCAGAGTTAGACAACTACCTTGATGTCAGGCTTCTGCCGTACCACTCCGGTTTGCAACCGGAAACAAATATCCCAACAATAAATAAAGTTATTGCCGCGTCGCTTGAACGCACAAAAGACAGACCGACACAGCGAATTTTACTGGCCTACGACAACCGCTTCGACATCCGTGTCATGCTTTGGACCTTTGCCCGCAGAAGTTTTTACGAGGGATGGCCTGTAAAGGCGGTGGGCGACTCGGTTTCGTTTCTTGAAACACTATACCCTGATACGCGAGTCTACTATGTTCAAAGCATGAGCGGAGCTCCGCGTAAATCGAATCCGAGCCGATTTGACTTCGAAGCTCTGGGTGCGTCATTTGAGACTGACTACTGGCCAACAGTGATATATAATAACGACGGTGATCCGGTATTCAAAATATTCGAACTTCCACTCTCTGTCTTCAAGGAGCAGGTTAGCTCTCTCGCCCTATGAATAACCCATTTTCCATATATCTCAAACCTGCGGTTCTCCTTCTTACAGGACTTTTTTTTCTCATAAGTCTTCTCGGGCTGGCTGACGCAACATATCTGACGGTTGCTCATTATCGCGCGGGTTCACCCGGTTGTGTGCTTATAGAAGGCTGCGATCTTGTGACTACCAGTGTATACTCCATGCTTGGTCCCATACCGGTCGCGCTCTTGGGGATTTTTTACTATGCAACTATTTTTGTCCTTTCGCTCCTCTTTGCCACAACCCAAAAGATACGGCTATTCCGACTCTTGTGCTTCCTCACTCCGCTTGGATTCCTCGCGTCACTCTGGTTTGTGTATCTCCAACTTTCTGTTTTAGACGCGATTTGTTTATACTGTATGGGGTCTGCGCTCAGTTCCACACTTTTATTTATATTCGGCATGATTGGTATACGATATCACCGATCATAATCCTTTTTCTATGTCAATTCTCGTTGCAGGTTCGCTCGCCTATGACTACATCATGAACTTTCCGGATAGTTTTAAAAATCACATATTGCCGGAGTATATCCACATTCTGAACGTGTCGTTTATTGTTGACCGACTGCAAAAAAATCTTGGTGGCACGGCCGGGAATATTGCATACACCATGAAGTTGCTCGGCGCTGATCCGCTCATCCTCTCTCCGATTGGCTCTGATGCACAAGACTACATCGGACATTGCACAAGACACGGAATTTCGACCAAATATATCAAGAAACACAGTGATCTTCTCACCGCTTCAGCACATATCACGACTGACAAAGACGACAACCAGATTACTGCATTTTATCCCGGTGCACTGGTTGATGACTCTGTGACTGTTGCCGATATTACTGAACATATCGAACTTGCAATTTTGTCTCCCACAAAAAAGGAAGTCACTCTCAAACATGCAAAGGAGTGCGCCGAGCGAGCGATCCCGATCGTATTTGACCCGGGTCAGCAAGTCACCGCCTTCACTCCACAAGAACTCATGCGCACGATCGGGCAGGCGAAATATCTGGTTGGAAATGACTACGAGATAAAACTTCTTGAGGAAAAAACCGGTTGGAACACCGAGGAGATGCTCCATCACGTTGAGGTCGTGATCATCACATTTGGTGAAAAAGGATCTGCTGTTATCACCAAAGCCGGGAGAGAAGACATCACCTCCTGTCCTGTCTTGTCCGTTGAAGATCCCACCGGAGCAGGCGACGCCTACCGCGCCGGTTTTTTCGCTGCGCTTACTCAAGGTAAGTCCCTTCGTGTCTGCGGCCAGGTCGGCTCTGTGGCAGCCAGCTTTGCCATCGAACACTACGGAACTCAAAAGCATGCTTTCACT
>Ga0155444_128_pt2 | contig 8807 bp, 9 predicted proteins | sample RifCSPhighO2_02_FD_111892 | JGI IMG/M metagenome (GOLD analysis project Ga0155444, IMG submission 111892) | Candidatus Magasanikbacteria bacterium RIFCSPHIGHO2_02_FULL_47_14
CCGGACCATAATGGTGACGATATTGTCACCATTTTCTTTGTCGCTTCGCGCCCCGTCCTTTATATAATACTGTTCATGAAGTTGCAGGCCGGATTTTTTCACAAGTCCCTCAAGTTCATCACAGGTAAAACCATGATAATATCGCTGGCCCACTACCGTTCCGTCCTGTTTTTTCCACGGCACCAAAAAACTATTCTCTCCATCTGGCGCCGGTTGCCACTCCTGATCAGAGATCTTTTCATGTGCCCAATCACTCTCTAAATTCCAGTTGGTCATAATAATGTGTGCTCCCGGCTTCGTAATTCGTCTCATCTCTGAAAGGGCTTGGAGACGATGCCCCTCGTCTGGAAGATGGTGAAATACTGCGATACACACCACTAAATCTGCCAAATTATCTTTGAGAGGAATATCACACATCTCTGCCAATAGAAACTCGCCATGAGGAACTTTTTCTCTTGCAATCGCTATTTGCGTTTCACTTTGATCAATGCCAATATACCGGATGGACAAGTCACTGAAAAGTTGATATACTCGCCCATTGCCGCAGCCAATATCAATAACCGTGTTGGCATGCTCGGCAAATGTCTTGATAAAAATTAAATCGCGCCACGGTTTTTGTCTGGTTTCTGAAAAATAAGTAGCAATCTTATTGTACACTTCGCGTTGATGTTCAATAACTTCTTCTGGAGTGACTTGAGTCATATATCCATGCAACATATCCTGGAAACAATCGTCTTAGCGCTTGTTGAAAAGCAGCCACGTACCAAGGCTGAGTTTGACGATATCCGACGCCAAACCTGTAATCATCTTTCTGTTTCTCAACCTCCTAATCGCAAACTGTTTTCAGCCTACCAGACTCTGGTAAAAAAGAAAAGAATTAAAAAGCAACCGAGTATAGAACGGCTGTTCACCAAAGCCAGTGTGCGCAGTTCTTCCGGAATTGCCGTTATTACCTCTCTGCTTAAACCATATGCCTGTCCGGGAAAGTGTGTTTACTGCCCTACTGAGGCTCGCATGCCAAAAAGTTACGTTGCGACTGAGCCGGCCGCTGCCCGTTCGTTGCGACTGAATTTTGACCCATATCTTTTAATGCAAAAACGTATTGAGATGTTGGAACAAAATGGGCACCCGTGCGACAAGATTGAATATATCACAAAAGGCGGAACTTGGAATGCCTACCCCTTGAAGTATCAGTATTGGTACGTCATGGAGTCATTTAAAGCATGTAATAACTTTACTCGCAAAAAACCTGTAGCGCATACAGCTGAAGAGGAGTGGAATGATAAACTGCTCGAAGCCCTCATTACAGAGACTGAAAAAGAACAACGATACAACGAAGGCGCAGGCCATCGGATTATTGGGATCACCCTTGAAACTCGACCGGATGCCATCACAGCGAAGACAATCGCTCACATGCGTCAACAAGGGTGTACGCGTGTGGAGTTGGGTTTGCAAGCAACAGACGACCGTATTTTGGAGTTAATCAAACGCGGGCACACGGTTGATCAGTTCCGAAAAGCTATTTATCTGTTACGAAGTGCCGGGTTTAAGGTAGACTTGCACTTTATGCCGGACTTGCCAGGCACAACTCCGGAACACGATGTCGAGATGTACAAACAACTCTTTGATGACCCGGCTTTGCGGCCTGACATGGTGAAAATCTATCCAAACACGGTTATTAAGACTGCTGAACTGTACGAGTGGTATCTTGATGGTCGATATAAACCATATGGTGACCGGGCTTTGTTTGATGCACTTCTCCAAATGAAAAAGCTCACTCCTCGGTATTGTCGCATCTCCCGTTTAATCCGCGACTTCCCTGCCACTGAAATCGAAGCTGGGAATATTATTACCAATTTGCGCGAGCTACTTGCCCACCGTCTGAAACAGCAAGGTGAGGTGTGCGTGTGTCTTCGCTGCCGTGAAATTAGCCGCCACCAAGGTGAAATTTCCAAAGAAACTAGTCCACAGCTTTTCGTAGAAAAATATGATACAATCGGGGGCACAGAGTACTTTTTAACCTTCGAGGATCCGCAGAGAATAGCCGTATTTGGTTTTCTACGACTACGCCTTCCCACTCAACAGGATCCTGGGGTTATGACTACTCTTTCAGAGATCAAAGAGTGTGCCTTTATCCGTGAGCTGCATGTCTATGGGCAGATGGTGGAGATTGGTAAAACTGATGCACAAGCGTCACAGCACAAAGGACTGGGCAAAAAATTAGTAGAGGCTGCGGAAAAAATCGCCGCAGAGGCAGGGTTTTCCAAAGTAGCGGTAATCTCAGGCGTAGGAGTACGCGGATACTATCGAAAACTAGGCTATAAAAAAGTTGGAACATACATGGTGAAACATTTATTTTAATGACTTTTATATGATGGACGAGAGACGGAGAGGAGCTCCTCAACAAACCGGCGAGAGACCGATGATAATTGCGGAACCGGAAAAATTTCTTGAGAGAGACTGGGTCCCGGATCTTATTAGAGAGGAAGAAGACAGTGAAAAAAAGAAAATTCTTCTTGATTTTTTTATCAAAAAAGTCCTGCGAATGCATATTCGTCTTGAGGAACAAAAAAAACAACGCGGGAAGCAGGATCCTGCCGCTTTTGAAGAGGCGCTTGACCTCCATGCAGCTGCACTGGCAGATAGCGCTCTTGTTGATGCTTTAAATCATTACGAGCTGATCCAGGCAGAAAAAGAACGGGGAAGAAATAGACTTACCGGCTTGCTCAATGGTGACGCAGTCGCTTCAATTTTTACCGAGCGGATGCGAGACAGCCGTGAAAAGCCCGGGAAAGGAGCTACGGTTGTAGTACGAATGGATGCGGACAGATTTAAGTCGATCAACGACACATTCGGCCACAAAATCGGGGATGGCGTTCTCAAAGGAATAGCAAAGGCGCTGGAAGACGGTGTTCGGCCTAGTGACTATGCATTGCATTTTAGTGGTGACGAGTTTGGTTTGTTACTGACGAACGTAAAACCTGCGGAAGGAAAAACCCTTGAACAGACTGTTGAGGACATTATTAAACGTCTTATTCAAAAATTAGAGAAGGTTGTACGCCCGGACGGCCAAATACAGACAGCGAGCGTTGGATATAGAGTCGTAAACCAAGATGAACATGGTTTTTTCCCTCAATTTGACCACGATGCTGATGAGGCGGCAGGTATTGCAAAAATGCTTCAGTTTGTACCGGGCTCTGAAATGGGCAGTGAACGTATCGTCAACTTCGACAGAATTGCTGACGCGATGGAACAGGTGAGTCCGCAGGAATTTCATGCTTCAAAGTTCCAGGCAGCCGCCAAACGTCCTATAGACGAGGTAAAGAGAGCCTTGCAAATCGATGAAGCAGAACTTCAACGAAGAGTTGCCGCTGTCCTCGAACTCATACAGAATGCGGAAGCCGCATAGAGTTCGTTAAGGCCGGTTAAAAAAGATTCTAAACAAAATGGCGGCTAGCGGCCGCTATTTTGTTTTATTCTAGCCAAATTATCCACAGGCGCAGGCACGTGACAAATGCAGAAATATGTGATAGACTAGCGCGAACCCCAAAAATCATTCCGGGTTCAGGAGGAACAGTTCACGTGCGTACACGCCCCCCCGCCTCAACCGCTTTCGACCACGGCATGCGGCTCGTGGTCAGAGCCTGTCCGGCCACGGCGCGCTTGGTGGCTGATGAAGCCGCCTTCAACGCCCTCGGCCGACCCACGGCCACCCAGCTCATGGAGCGCGCCCGCGCTCTGCCTGAGCCACCTCGGCTGGCTGGGACCCCCAAGGGCCTGCCGCGACCGGTGCTGCACCCGGGGCTGACGCGCTTCGAGGAGGCGATGGCGAGTCTCGTTCGCCGCTGCCCCAACACCGGCACCCCGCTGGAGTTCGACGAGGAGCGCTTCCGCGCACTCGGCATGCCCGCCGCGACCGATCTCGCAGCGCGCATGGAGGTGGCGCACCACGCGTGAACAACAACCCCGGCCGTCATAGGCCACTTACGAAAGGAGAGACGTACCGGGGAAATCAAAAATAGCGCTGAATTCAGGGCTATTTTTGTTTTACAAGAAAAGGTGGCCTTTGCCACTTTTTTCTTTTTTTTGTTTCAGATATACTAGTGACATATAATCCCATCCTATGGACACATTGAAGGACATTATTATCGTTGCCGGGCCGGTCATCATTGAAGACAATAAAGTACTTCTTGACCGTGAGATAAAGTTTAACGACGCAGAAAGTCCATTTTTTATGTTCCCGGGCGGCAAACTTATCTCTCTCGATGAAACCCCTGAGCAGGCCTGTATTCGTGAAGCCAAAGAAGAACTTGGTATTGATATTGAGATACTTCGTCCATTAAAAACAGTTGTCACGAAGCGTCCGGATGTTGCTGAGGCTTGGGCAGTCCTTATCCACTTTTTAGCACGCCGCACCGGTGAACCAACTTTGCAAAAAAATAAAACAGTGGAGTTTGGATGGTTTGATATTCATGACTTGCCCAAAAATTGCACACAAAATGTAGCTGAAGTGATTGAAGCCCACTTGAATGAAAAAATATGATATTTGAGAGTCAAGAATTTAAGTAACATTTTTTCCTTTCCTATGAATAAAATGAAACTCGCTGAGTACGATCCAATTATTAAACAAGCGATTACCAAAGAGTTACAACGACAAGAGTCTGGTTTGGAGATGATTCCCTCAGAAAATTTTGTTTCGATCGCAGTACTGGAAGCGCTCGGGTCTGTTTTGACAAATAAATACTCAGAAGGATACCCGGGCAAACGGTATTATGGTGGCTGTGAATTTATCGACGAAGTCGAGGTAACAGCAATTGAGCGCGCAAAGCAGCTGTTTGGGGCCGAGCATATCAACGTACAGCCCCTCTCAGGCGCACCAGCCAACGTTGCAGTGTACTTTGGCATCTTAGAGCCAGGAGATACCATTCTTGGCATGGATCTCTCTCACGGGGGGCATTTAACCCACGGCCACCCTGTGACATACATGGCCAAGGTCTTTAACTTTGTTCGCTACAAAACCAATGCTGAAGGGAATATCGACTTTGATAACCTGCGCGCCATGGCGTTGGAGCACAAACCAAAATTAATCTTGGTCGGCTACAGCGCATACTCTCGTGAAATTGAATACGACAAGGTCAAGCAAATTGCTGACGAGGTCGGGGCATACACCATGGCGGATGTTGCGCATATTGCAGGACTTATTGCTGCCGGTGAGATGAATAACCCGGTCCCGTTGTTTGACATTGTCACTACCACAACCCACAAAACATTGCGTGGTCCTCGCGGCGGCATGATCATGTGCAAAGAAAAATTTGCCAAACAAATTGATAAGGCGGTTTTCCCCGGTTTGCAAGGCGGGCCACACGAAAACAACATTGCTGCAAAAGCAATTGCCTTCAAAGAAGCACTGGAGCCATCTTTTAAAGACTACGCAAAGCAGATCAAAACAAATGCAAAGGTCTTGGAACGAGTTTTTGCAGAACGCGGATACAAACTCATGTTTGGCGGTACAGATAATCACTTATTGTTGATCGACGTAACACCAAAAGGTGTAACCGGCAAACAAGGACAATACGCGCTGGACGAGGCAGGAATCACGGTAAACAAAAATATGATTCCCGATGACCCACGTTCACCAATGGACCCATCAGGTATTCGTCTTGGCACACCGGCCCTTACCACGCGTGGTATGAAGGAGGCAGAGATGGAACTTATTGGTGATATGATTGACCGCGTTTTGACTCACTCCACTGACCACGAACTCTTGACTCGCATACGCGCAGAGGTAAAGACACTTTCTGCTCGTTTTCCTCTTTACCCGGAACTTGCAGTATGATTCACGAGGTACAGACAGAAGCTGAGATGTTAAAACTCGGAGAAGAACTGGCAGCCACACTTCATAGTGGAGATATCGTTCTCTTGTCCGGTGAGCTTGGTGCAGGCAAAACCACGTTGACAAAGGGTATTGCTCAAGGTTTGCGCATCCTGGAAGACATCACCAGCCCGACATTTACCTTAATGAATACATACCCGGTGTCGGCAGAGTCAGACGTCAAAACTCTGGTTCACATTGATACCTATCGTCTCAAAAACCAGGAAGAACTTCTGGAAATTGGCGTTGAGGATTATCTCGGTAAACCAACAACACTTTGCATCATAGAGTGGCCGGAAAAGATCGAAGGGCTTCTCAAAAACAAAAAAACGATTGCTATCACAATCGAACATACAAAAAATCACACGCGCACATTAACTATTGAGCGTGCTTAACTTCGTCGATGCCAGACCCGGTATAGACGTATCGCCCACCGTTCTTTGAAACGGTGCCAGGCCCCTCGCCTTTCCCAGCGTGCCCCATCAAGCAAATTTGCTTTCTGAAGCCAGCCCTCCACAATGGTCTTGAGTTTTTTTACTACATTTTTATCAGCCAATGTGACATTCGCTTCATAGTTGTCGTAAAAACTGCCGTGCTCCAAGTTGGAACTCCCGATCATGGCCCACTCTTCGTCGACAATCACACCCTTGCCATGCATCATGGTGTCCAGTAGGTGAACCCGCACACCATATTTTTTCATAAGTGAAAACCAGGCATAGGCAGCAAAAGTTGCGATGCGCACGTCGGTGCGGAATGGAATCAAAAGATCAACTTTTACGCCACGCTTTCTTGCCTGCCACAGGGCATAGAGAAACTTGCGATCCGGAAAATAATAGGGGGAAAATAAGATCACTCGTTCGCGAGCACGCAAGAGCGCTTCGGTATACTTGCGCCGTGCAAAGGACCGTGTGTCATGTGCATCATCAAAAACAAAGTGAATGTCCTGGAATTCTTTGGCAATACGAAATTTGTATTTCAACAAGTGACGAACATTTTTCTTTGAACCGCCACAGATCAAGTACATCTTTGCGAAGGCCCGCGATAATGTACGCACTGCCGTTCGTCCTTGAATCTGTATGTGAATATCCAGCCAATCCTTCATCCGTTTGTCGATGTTGACTCCCCCAATAAACCCAATTGACTCATCGACAACAAGAATTTTTCTATGCGTGCGAGATACGAGCTTTTTCCATAGTCCTCGGTATCGGTATTTTCGTTCGTGAAAAAATAACAAATCGACCCCGGCATCTTTCAGAGATTGTGCTCGCTTTCGCGACACGCCAAAACTTCCGACATAGTCCAAAATCAACTTCACATCTACTCCTGCGCGGGCTTTTTGTTCCAAGATATTAAAAAACCGCTCCCCTGCCTCGTCATCAACAAAAATATACAACTCCCAGTAGATAGATTTTTCAGCAGAACAAATAGCCTGATACATGCCGTTCCAGGCCTCTTGTGATGTAGAGTAAATTTGATACTGAGACATAAAAACCTTCCAAGAGGGCAGGTCTATACAAAAAACTGCTCAGATGTCATTTCACGATAGTACCCTGAAATGGTTTGCCTTGTACGGCCTTCTGCACCTCTTTTAGATTATTCCCATCAACGAAGGAAACTGTCAAGCCAAGTTTTTGCGCTTCGCGACTGGCAACCGGGTCAAATGGGATGTTTTTCCCAGGCTCCCACGTGTCACCGATGATGTTTTTTCGCAATGTTTTCCAGTCAATATGTTCAATTTTCTGTGCACCCTTAAATTTTGCCGGGTCCTTGTCGTAAATATAAGCGGTGTTGGATAGATTGATAATTTCTTTGGCTCCATACGTTTTGGCAAAAGCAACGGCCTGAGCATCGGTTGATTGTCCCGGTTTGAGACCGCCGGCAACGAGGACTGGCTTTTTAAGACGAACCTTCTTTTTTGAGTCTGTTACTACATGTTCGTGAGCCAACTCCTTCAAAATAACACGAACAAAGTTAGCGTTTAACATGGTGGTAGAAATCCCAATCCAGTCCAAATCATTGGCCGAAGATACAGAAAGCTGCCGTGCCGCTTGCTGGTAATAACGACAGGTTGCTCCACCACCAACAACCAAAATAAATCGGGTGCCCTGCTTTACAAAACTCAATATCAGCTTTCTTAATTCCTTTAAAAAAGAAATATCAAAACCTGTCTTTGGGATAATGATGGATCCTCCGACCGACAAAATCTTCACTTTGGATGCCATATCTACGGTCGTTTAAGAAGTGACCCAGCCAGCCAGCTGACGAGTGTGAGCAAGAAAGCGCCAATGAGTGCTGGCCAAAATCCGGAGACAACAAATCCGTCAATAAAACTACTCACGAACCAAAAGAGAAGCGCATTAATCACGAATGTAAACAAACCCAATGTCAAAATATTAATCGGCAAAGTAAGGACAAAAAGCACAGGACGAATGACTGCGTTTACGAGTCCGAGTACTAAAATAGTGATAAATGCCGTATACCACCCTGATATTTCAATCCCAGGCACATACAAAGCGATGAGGAGTAGCGCCGCTGCATTGATGAACCAACGAAGAAGAAGTCTCATAATAATTGATTATACTAATACAATAACTTGTTTTTTCCTTTTAATCAAGCCATCTTTTGCTAAACCAGCTACGACTTGTTCAAGACGATCTTGGGAAAAATCAGGGAACATCGTGCTGTAGAGGTGTGCGATCGAGATCGAGCCGCCATCTCTGAGAAAATCTACAATCCTCCCGCGAATAAATCTGTCAGTTTGTTTGAAAGGAATGGATTTTTTTGTGTTTTTTTTCTTTGTCTTTGGTCCTGGATATAGATCTATAAACTTCTGAACCAGTGGATGAGTGTTTCGCTGTGTCACAGCAGTCATAAAATCCATAATTGCCTGATTCCAGTGGTAAGCCCGGACAGGATCCTTTTGACTTATCACCGA
>Ga0155444_114_pt1 | contig 8763 bp, 6 predicted proteins | sample RifCSPhighO2_02_FD_111892 | JGI IMG/M metagenome (GOLD analysis project Ga0155444, IMG submission 111892) | Candidatus Magasanikbacteria bacterium RIFCSPHIGHO2_02_FULL_47_14
CCCCCACCAACTTCTTCGCCTCTTCGTTACCGCGGATGGCATAAATTGCATCATCAAGCCACGCTCGATCGAATCCGCGTTTAAACAAACCCATGGATGCGGCAATTTCTGTTGGGGAGAGCTGTTCTCCTCGTGCCTCGGCCTCTTGGGCCTTCTTCACCATGGTTGCGACCATGGTCCCGGCGTTGGCAACGAAACTGTCGATGGACATTTCGTTATAGTCCTTTGCCGCACGCTCAATGATCTCTGTCATGGCAGTTGTTGGTGTGTCGATACCACGCCCATCATGGATCGTTCGCTGTGCAGCCTTACTTAAGATCGAATTATGGCTATAAGAAAATCCTTTACCAACGTCTTCCTCAATACCTTTTTGCACACCATACTGCCACCCTAAATTACCACCTGCCGCAGATTCTTTTTTCAAAGCCTCCCACTGGCGAATTTTTGCCTGCCAGTATCCCTTTTGTGTCTGATCAGCGGCGCTGAGACTTTCCCTCAGCCCTCGCAATAACTCGTCAAATGCAGGCTGTTGCCCCTTTCGAATACGATCGGCAAGATCTTTTAACACCTCACTCCTACTATTAATTTGACCACCCGCCTTTTTAATCTCAGTTTCTACACCTGCGTAATCTGCATTTTTATTTAGTTTTTCCTCACCCGCCTTAATCACCTGCTCTCGTGCGGCCATCTCTCCTCTCGCTTTTTTTGTTTCATCGGCCGCCTCAAATTCAGCACTGACTCTGTCACGCATTTCCGCCTTCTCTTTTTCGATATTTTCGAACGTCTTTTTTTCCTCTCCGAGTTGTTGCGCAAGGGTAGTCACCAGCGCTTCGTCTCGCTGGTCTTTCTTTTTCTTCGTCTCTGTAGCCAGCTTTGCTTCCAGATCTTTTATTTTGTCGCGTGGATCTCTTTGCCGCTCATTCAACTGACTCAGTGCAGCATCCATCCGCTGCTTTTTTGCCTCTTCCAGCTGGTCCTTCAGTTCTCTCAATTCCTGATCTGCTTTGCCGATACCAATATCTGAACGCATCTTTTGACGTTTATCAGCCAAACCACGAATTTTTTCATTCAACTCACGGATTTGTTTGTCCAAGACACCACGCCCAACATCACCGGCCGACTCATCGATGTTCAAACCTGACATATACAGTCGCGTCAGGTGCTGCTTCAGGCCTCGCTCTTCAGCCGCTGATACTGTATCTGTCAAAATTTTTGCTTTTGCTTTACGCTCCTCGACATCCTCGTGGGTGTAAGCATACTGCGGTTTGCCCTCTTTTGTACCAGCGAGTTCTTTATCAAGCCGGCGATAGGCTCGACGTACCTCTTTATGATTCAAAATAAAATCAAGCTGTACTTCTTGTTCCAGATGTTTGATAGCCTCTGAGTGCAGGTGACCCAACATCTGGTGTTCACCGATCTGGTGGGCCACAGACTGACCCTCAAACAGAAAGCCGACACCCTTTTTCGTATCATATTTCAAACGAGGCCGAGATAAAGTCTGTTCTTTTCCCAATGTCTCAAACTCTTCATCTTTCGCCTTCGAACGCATCTCCTCTGCCTGTAACCAGCCACGTTCAATACGATCTTGCGCGTCGACCCCATAGTAGCGGTCATACCCCATGCCTGCCCAACGCGTATAGCGTCCGCCTTTTTGTGCCAATTTGCCAATGTGAAAGAGACCTTCGGTTCCCATACCAAAACCCAAACCAAGTTTCTGACCAACGCGACCAAACATATATCCACCGGCTTCTGACCCGGTCTGTTTCCACAGAAGAAGCCGCCGATTTTCTGCCTGTTTTTCTGTTTTCGCCAACTGTTTCTGAAGTGCAATACCAGATCGTGCAACACGACCGATGACGCCTGTGCCGACCTCTTTTTTGAGCGCCTTTTCATCACTGGCAACCTCATCTTGCAAACGCTTCTTCTCCGGAGCTTCCATTACTGTGGTCCTTGCAAAGACAGCTTTTTGATGCTCAAGATGCTCTTTGGTCTCTGCAATTTGATGGGAGACATCTTCACCTTTAGTCTGACGCTCATGCAAGTTTTTGAGTTTGTTTTCACTCGCAACAATATCTGACTGAACGTCCGCACGTTCATCTGCAGACATTCCAAACTTAAGCTTTTGTTTATTTTTCTGAATGTTATCAAGAAGTTGTTCTCCTTTTGCTGTAACAGATGTTCCCTTTCCATAATACCAGCCTTTCACAGCGTGACCGAGATTCTTTCCGCGCAAAGCCCACTTTTCTCCACCAACCGCGGGGAAGTACCAAAGTGCGCCTTTGGTACCCTTTTTTGCCAAATCTCCCACCCCACCTACGGTCTCACCCGCCTTACCAACAAGCCACCGTCCGGCCGCATAGCCACTTGCGATGGTGGCGACCTTCTTTCCAAAGTCCAATGCACCCTGAGCAAGACCGCCGGCACGAACACCGAGCTTTTGCACACGCTCTACGCCCATCCACAAAAATGCGATAGCAACCGCAAAGTTGGCCATGCTGTCCCAACTCGCCGCCGCGTTAATCGAAACGCCCGGTGTCTGGCCGGTAATGTCTTCCGTATTGCTGACACGGGCTTGCCCGCCCAGTGGATGACTAAACTCCAAGTGGCTGCTGATTCCTTCTCCTCCAAATGTAGAAAAGGCCAACCAAAGAAAAAACACCATCACCGGCGCTGCAAGCACGTGATGTGTGAACTCTTGCCAAAACTCGTCAGCATACGACTTTGTTTGGGGCAATGCCTGAAACAAAAAACCAAGCGGAGACAAGATGATAAGCGCCCAGAGTACAACCAGCCGAGCCAGAAGAATAACGACGTATGCACCCATGGTAAACATGGCGGTTGCGGCAAACACCAAAGACATGACTGCCCCGCCAAAGATATCCACTGCCACATCCTCACTTGCAGAATTAATGGTAGCAATATTAAAAATCTTCTCTACATTAAACATCTGAATAAGATTCCCCCCGGCCGCACCCGCAACCGCATTCAAAAAAGTAATGGTAAATACTTGCGCCACATCGATCATGAGTTGCATGATCATGTTGCTGAAGTTGACAAACAAGGCTGCAATAATCAGCTTCACCAAGGTCTTTTTCCACTCGTACTGTTCCAAACCCAGGATGGTACCAAACGCAATCACCATGAGCACTACAATGAAAAACATGTTTGCAACATCGCGGACCATGTTCCAACCCAAAATGACAACAGGCGCATTGATATAGTTGTTATAACCTGCCACCAGCATGAACATCCGAAGCAGCCAGAGGGTGATTTGGATGCAGATAACCGCGAGCTTTATCATTACCTTGGAAAAAAACCGCATCAGCGCGGTTACCATCCAACCCGGGTCACCAAACAACGCACCTTGAGCTTCTGCCGGGTGCGCGAAAAGAAAAATACTGAACACGACGCCGGCCACTGCAAGAGATGCGAGAAGAATCTTGTGAGCTTTTTTCTTGGGAAATAAAAAAGCGCTGAGAAGCTTTTTCCCACGGGAATAAATTCTTTTAGCTGCACTGCTCATGGAAGTATATAAGACAGTCTCCCATTGCAACCGACATGGAGTGTTTAATGGTATCAGTATATCACAATTGAGAAGAAGCCACTAGGTTGTTAGCGCCTGTAACAAAACACCCGAGGGTATTTCTCGGGTGCATTGTGCGCTGGGTGATGCTGATGCTTGTCAGATGTGCAGCACCGCGCTCGATAAAAAGGCACCCCTCTCTTATTCTGCCCTTTTACCTTATTGAAAAGAACGGCGGAAAACCCCGCAGAGTCTGTACAGACTCTTCCCTCCCGGACTGTGTCAGCCCCCCCATCAGGAAAAAAGAATCTGCAAAATTTGTATAAAAAAACACCCTGGAGGGCGATAAAGATCGTTCAAGCGCTCTCAGTGTTTGTCTCTCTGAGAGCGCCGACGATCGAAGCCAGCACACGAGTGTGAAAATAAAAATCCCCTTTTCGGGGCAACTCATGTGTCCCTCCCAATGGCTACCATGGGATCGTCTCCCATGCAGCGGCATCCTACCAATCAGATTGTGTTATGTCAACTCTTGATTCTGAGTTTTATCCACAGGTCATATTTTCTTTTTTAAGTGATTTTTTTGCCTATAACGGATACCCCACAGAAAAAATCCGGCGAAAATGCTATTGGAGACAACCATAAACAGCAAAAATAGTCCCGGCATGTTTACTTGAACCGGCTGGTGGAAGATGAGCGCCGCCCCTACTGTAAAAAGCAAAGGTGTTGTGAACGAAACAAAAAAAGCGAAAAGAAACAGCCGGAGCGAGGAAGGCAGTGTTGGTGCACCGGCCGACTGTTTCAGAGATAAACTCCAATATGTTCTGGTGAAAAAATATCCAAGAAAAAAGGGAACCGCGGTCCAAGCCGCAAGCATTATTGCTGACTCAAAAAAATCTTGGATAGACTGGGAGTTGGAGTCAACAAGTATGCCGAGTGCGTACCAGCATACAATTCCGACGATGACGAGGATGTAGGGGTGGTATATGGGGTTTTGAGTCATATGACTGAGTGTGTCGCAAACGAAATAAAGTGGAGACGCGGGAGGCAGCAAAAAACCACCTCCCGCAGAGAAAAGACAAGGAAAGGAAACGTGGACTTCAGCGAGTTGTCACCAGCGGCCGTACGGGACGCACATCTCCCAGCCGGCGATGCAGATGTTGTAGCCGCAGCACACGCAGCGGAAGATGCTGTAGCACCGGACGCCGCGCGAGCAACCGACGCGGAGACAGCCCAGACCGACGCCGAGGCCTTGCTCGCTCGTCCCGAGCTCTTCGCTCATCTGCTCGCCGAGGTTGAAGTACTCGAGCTCGATCGGCCCGACCTCGTTCGAGCCTTCCACGATCTGCACGTTCTCGGTCACGTTGCTGAAGACGCCGGACTCCGCCTGCAGCTCGGTGAGCATCAGGTACGAACCGGCCTCCGGCAGCGTGATGGAGAAGTTGCCGAGCCCGTCCGTCAGCGCGACGTGCTCGAGGTCGCCCGAGCCGTTGTCGGTCACGAAGAAGACCTCGATGTCGGAGACCGGCTCCCCGAGGTAGTTGACCGTGCCCGTGACCATCGCGGCCAGGTCTTCGGTCGCGACGGAGTTCGGCTCCGGCCCCTCCTCGTTGCACGCCGTGACGGCGAGCGCAAACGCCACCCACACGATGGAAAAGAAACGAACCTTCTCGGCGGACATCATGTGTCCCTCCCTTGACTTATGCGCGACGAAATTGTCGCGTGTTTTTATGCTAGCAATGCTGGTCTTGCGCGTCAAACGAACAAAAATCGGTTATCCCCTCTTTTGTCCACAAAATTATTGTGCGACATGTTTTTTTAAATCTCCTCTTCAAAAAGACACCCTCCTCGACGTCCTTTTGGATAGGTCCTTCAGGAAAAAATCACTGAAGGACGAGAAAAGAACAGCGGTGCGCTAACGCACCGTGAAGCGCGCGGCTGCGAGTGGACTGGCCGAATATCCCTGGCCGGCGTTCACAAAGAACCGGAACTCCCATTCGCCGACTTGTGCGTTGTCCTGACTGACCCGGAAGTAGGCGTGCTCCCACCCCCAGTTCGGATCAATACCACGATTGCACCACTCCCACTGCCACTGGTAAGAGCCGTTGCGGTAGGTCTGGACCAGAAAACAGTGATCCGCGAAGACGCGGTCGATGCGCAAGAGGCCGTAGACACGCTCCCAGGGTCGGAAGATGTTGCGACGATCTCGACAGGAGTAGACCCAGTTGGTGTGCGCACCGCCGGTCGGTTCGTCTGCGCAGGTTTGCGGGTTGGTGCCACCGTCTTCGGAGAAGACGAATGGCTCACGCGGTTCCACTTCGAAGGTGATGACACCGGTCGGCTGCGTCGCGAAACCGCCACCGCTGTCCACGAAGAAGTGAAACTCCCAAAGTCCGGGCGAGGCGTTGTCGAGTCGAGGCCAGAAGTAGGCATGACGCCAGCCCCAGCGCTCGTCGACGTCATTCCAACCGGCCGTCCACTCCCACTGAAATACACCATCACGGAAGGTCTCAACCTTGAAACGGTGGTCCGAGAAGACCTCATCGATTCGGAAGAGTCCCCACACCGTCTCACCCGACTCAAAGCTCTCGCGTTGGTCTCGACACGAGTAGGTCCAATTGGTATCGGCCCCACCGGCCGGCTGATCAGCGCACGCATGGGGATTCTCACCGCCATCGGGACGATATAGGAAACCTGTGTACTCGAGGTTGGTCGAGAGGTACCTCTGCCCGGCACGATAGCTCTCCCAGTTGAGTCCGTCGAGCCGGGCTCCTTCAATCGCCATGTTCCCGTCATTGCCACGCCCGCTGTACTTCAACTCAAAGTGGAGGTGGCTGCCGCTGCTCTGACCGGTGTTTCCGATCGTACCGAGCCGCTGTCCCTGCCGCACGCTCTGTCCGTTTTGGACTATGATCTGATTCAAATGCGCATAGAGCGTGCTGTATCGCCCACCGTGATCGACGACCACGTAGTTGCCATACCCGGTTTGACCTCGGTAGACCGTGGCCGCCCCGGAGGCGGCCGCGAGCACAGGATCTCCAGCGTACCGGTCGTCGAAGTCGAGCGAAAAGTAGCTGTTGCCGGTGTGGAACGGGTCGATGCCGCCACCGAGGACGTCGGCGACCCGTCCACCAGCCTGGACCGTGAGCAGGATGCTGTCGCCCGCCTTCATCGGGATCTTGAGTTGAGGTCCGGAATAGGCCGCCATCGAATTGGCCGGGAGAAAAACCCAGCCCCAGATGATGAACCACAGGTTGAGAACTCTCACCTCGTTCCTCCTTTCGCCATGTCGGCGGTTGTGGCCCTCGACGGGCCTTGAGTCACACAGACTCCCCTCCTTTATGAAATAATTTAATAAAAAAAGACAGTCGGCGTGTGCTTAGTAAAATGTAAAAGATGAGAGTATCTTATCCCAGCTCTCAAGAGGAACAGTCGACGTATCAAAATACAAAATGGCTGTAGAAAAAGTTGAGGACTTCGTATTAAAAACCGCGGCATAGATCTGTGGCAGGTTGGCGTAATTTGCCGGATCCTTGTCAGCCAGTTCTTTGTAAAAATCTTTTTTTGCATCAAAAAATATAATTTTCTTTCCTTTGTCTTCTTCAAGACGAATAGGATGAATTTCGTACTCAAAATTTTTAGATGCCAAAACAAAGTATCTTTCACCCCTCTTCTCTATTCCAGATATATCTTGAAGAGAGGCCCCTCGTGACGGACTCCACTCTGAGTCGGCGCTTGAAAGAAAGTTAGTTTCTTTGTTATCTTCATTATAAAAGGCCCCGAATGCTGTGGAGTCAGAATCACACCCGCCTTCTTTATCACAAACCAAATAACGTGTCGTTACTTTTTCTTTTGCCAGTGGCAACTCAACTGAAAAACCAAGCTCGCCAAAACTAAATGTCTCGTACGCAGCAGGAGAAGAACATCCACCGCCCAAAACCAACAGAAGAGAAAGAAAAAATGACAGACAAAGTTTCATACAAAAAACTAGTCTAAATTAATCTTGAACTTTATTTTTATATTTTCACCCTCCAACATTTGAATCCGGTCATCATGTTTGCTCAGGGCGTATGCCAGGAGTGTTACCTCTTGATTGTCATGTTGATAAAAGCCAATGAGTGTGTCCATCTTCTCGGTCAAGTCTCTCAGATCTTCCTTCGTAGCCATGTTCTCTTCTATCCGGTCCAGTCTCGTCGTGTGAGTGACCAACTCTAAAGTCAGCCGATCGACATACTGTTCCAGAGAGCCAAATTGCTTTTGTATACTCTTAAACTCTAGGTCGTGCTCGGCAAACTTTTTATCATGCTCTCTTAACTTCTCCATGATCTCCTCCATATAAAATGTTTTAAAATTCTGTAAATGTACACCCCCTCGAAAATACTAAACTGCAAACCGTTCGTCTTCCAGGCGCTTTATTCGCTGACCCATAAATGTAATCTCCCGGTCGGTCCTTTTATATAAAACCAACATAGTTTATCGTGTTCTTTCAACTTTTCCATGATCGCCTGCATAATCTAAGTTTTAAGATTGCTCAAAAACTAACATATTCATCATAAGTCTCCAACATTTCTTGGTCAACAGTGGATAACGTTATTTTACCCCCCAATCCGCTCAATACCATGCTCTAGCCCTTTTACCCGATCTTCAATAGACCTAATGGTGTGTCGTTGCGCTTTTACTTCATTTAAAATAGAGTCCAGCACAGTCGTAACATTACCAAGACGCTTATCCAATTTCCCGACCGTTCCTGAGACTTGATTCAGTTGGTCAGCCACTCCTACAATTTGGTGCCTCATCCCTACTATGTCATCTTGTTTACGCAAGATCTCATCCTGTTTACGCAGGAGGTCATCATATTTCCGTAGTATCTCATCTTCTTTGTGGATAATTTGGTCTGAATTTGCCATAGTTTTCACCTCCCCTCTCTTTCTATAGTACTCATTCAGCCAGGCAGGTCAAGGGCAAGTGCATGCCCAGGGTATACACACGCCATACACATATGGCTTGACACAGGCCGGAAAAAGTGACATAGTAAAGATGGAGATTTACGCTCAATTTTTAGTAGATTTTCGCTCTTTGATAATGAGGAATCGGAAACATAGTTTCTTGTTTCTCTTCAATTTAGTGCGAGGACATATTTGCAGGTTTTTTCCCTTCTGGAATGGGTCACGATTTGGACCTGGAGTTTGCGAAGTAGCAAGGACTACTCCCCAATCTCCAGTGTCCTGATCTCGAAACCCAAA
>Ga0155444_105_pt1 | contig 8558 bp, 7 predicted proteins | sample RifCSPhighO2_02_FD_111892 | JGI IMG/M metagenome (GOLD analysis project Ga0155444, IMG submission 111892) | Candidatus Magasanikbacteria bacterium RIFCSPHIGHO2_02_FULL_47_14
TGACCCGTTAGAAATACACCGGATCTCTTGAAAAATATCTTCAGGCTTCTTGGGCGCGGCCTGTAAGTAGTTGTGTTCAATCCAATAAAAATCTTGGGTAATTATTTCAACCAAAGCATTGACGTCCCCGCCACTTTCCAACATGGCAGCGGCTTCAGTGAGACGGAGGCGGTAGACATTGGTAAAGCTGGGTCGTGTCGGCTGACGGAGGACGTCCAGGTCAACTTTGGAAATTTGTTTCTTTGCGTATCTTTGAACCCAGGTCGTAAACCAGTCGTCATCAGCACTGGTTAAAAGGGAATCAACTGTATACCCGACTCCTTGTCGTCCTGCAGCCTCAATAAGATGAAGGAGGCGTGAAACCAACTCTTCCGGGGACAAGTCACCCGGCGTGACGTCTTCTTCGGCTTTTGCTGCGTCAACAAATGCATGAAACGCAACGAGATACTGTTCAAAAAATTCTTTCCCAAATTCACGACGTCTTTCCAGCTCTTCAAACAACTTCTGGCGAAGCATGCGCATGTCGTTCACCGGCCAATGCCAGTCAAACTCACGGTCTACAGCCCAATTATGAAAACAACACCCAAAGGGAAAGGTATACTTCGCATATCGGCTACTCAGGGTTGTAGCAAAAAAACCCTGAACAAAAATAGGTAACATGTACCCGCCATAATGCTTGTGAAATTGCGGATCGGTTATGTGATCTTTAAAATGCTGCAACAGCCGTATCCGATCGCCCGAGTTATGATACATAGAAATATGCAGAAACTCCTCTCAGTAAACTATAAAAACCCCAAAAAAGTCAAACCCCACCGCGAGCAAGGGGTGGGGTGATATGATGCAAGAAAGTTACTTCTTCTTTCCTTCGGTGGCCTTGGTCTTTGACTTTGATGACTTTTGTCGTTCGTTATTTTTAATTTTTTCTTCCAGCTTGTTCACTAACTTTCCCACCACAAACTTTTCCGCGAGTCCTGCCATCATCGAGCTGACGACTCCCATATTTTTGGAAACATGATCGATTTTTTCTCTCATGAACTGAACCGCTTCGTTGATCAGCTCAAGCTTGTGTGTCACCGTTTCAATGATACGATTGGCATTCCGCAACATCCGTGCGGCCTGATACAATAACCAACACAGAAAAAAAGTAAACCACACGACACAGATAGCCAAGATAACGTAGAGAAGATCCTGACTGGTGCTTAATATCATACGCCCTCCGTTCATCTTACACCGAGCGATGAAAGATGACGACAAAAGAAGTAATTAAAGGTAACAACAGTATAACACAACATTGTCGTACGTGACAAAATTTGTGGACAATCTGTTGATAGCAACCCCTTGTATCTATACATGTGAAATCAACTCTTCAATATTTTTCACTCCGACGACCTGAATCGCCGCCTTCTTTTTCTCCTTTGCATTAAACCGACTTGTAATAACTCGCTTCATGCCAATGTGCTCACATTCTTTCAGTCGTTTTTCGTACAGTCGCACAGAACGAACCTCGCCCCCCAGTCCAACCTCTCCAAATGCTGCAAGGTCATTACCAAGTATTTTATTTTTAAATGCAGATGCAACCGCCAAACAGATGGCCAGATCTGCGGCCGGCTCGTTCGCCTTCACACCGCCAACCACATTGATATGCACATCGTACTGCCCAAGCGGAAGTCCAACCCGTCGCTCCAGCACAGCAATCAGCACGTGCAAACGATTGATATCAAAGCCGCTTGCCTTGCGTACCGGGTACCCAAACGTTGTCTTATTTACAAGGGCCTGGACTTCAACCAACAACGGCCGCGTTCCTTCCATGAGGCACGTCACGACACTTCCGGACATACCCTCTCCCCGCTCTTCCAACAACAATGCAGACGGATTTGGAACCTCAACAAGGCCATGCTCGTCCATGGTAAACATCCCAACCTCGTCAGTGGAGCCAAACCGATTTTTTACTGCACGCAACAGTCGCATGGTATGAAACCGATCGCCCTCGAGATATAACACGGTATCGACGAGGTGCTCCAGTGTGCGCGGTCCGGCCATTGTTCCGTCTTTGGTTACATGTCCAATAATAATAATTGCCGTGCGACTCGACTTTGCGCAAGCAAGCAACTTCACTGCACACGCCCGGACCTGACTGACATTCCCCGGTTCGCCCTCAACCTCTTCAGAATACATCGTTTGAATAGAATCTATGACCGCAACCGCCGGTTTGTGCGCCATGAGTGTTGCAATAATCGTCTCAACATTGGTTTCATTGGCAATCTGTACAGACTGTTTCTGTGACTTCGCCATGAGCCGATCTGCTCGCAATTTTATTTGTTCTACCGACTCTTCTCCGGATATATATAACGTCTGAGGTATCATCAGTGCGAGCTGCAGCGCAAGCGTTGATTTGCCAATTCCAGGTTCACCGCCGAGTAAGATAAAACTTCCCGGCACAACTCCACCGCCCAATATTCTGTCGACCTCACTGATCGTTGTTTGTAAACGTTGAAGGTCCTTTCCCTGAATATCTGCTAACGCTTGGAGCATAGCACCGGGTCGATTTGTAGCAACCGCCTTTCGCGCATCCTGCGGGGCGGACACCGTCTCCTTTAAGGTCCCCCACTTACCACATTCCAAACACCGACCGACCCACTTTTGAAACTGCGCGCCACAGGACTGACATTCAAAAAGGGAGGTATTTTTAGCCATACGACGTAATCAAATTTCTTGGAATCATCGACACAACGGGCCGCTGTATTGAAAATGCGCAGGGTCTTTAAATCCCATTCCCCACTTCAAAAACCCGTCGCGCGTAAGGATCGCAACTGCGGCCTGTGGAATATTCGTATTTGTTCCATATGGATTATGCGGATAGTCAATATCAAAGGCCAGCCCCCAGGCATGTGTTCCTTTCGCAACCCAATGGGAAATGGTTCCACGGACTTTTCGCTCAACACCATTCTTGTCAGAATACGAACTCTCACCGCTTTCTGCCAATTTTTTCTTTAATAAATTTGCCTTTGCAGTCACAGCAATGCCGCCACCCCCGTTGCCGATTCCATATTTCACACCAAATCGATCGATAAAGTTACGGTCAGATCCGTGACCATAGGCCGACCACGCGCCGCTGGCTCTAATAGGATCGTATGGTTTTTTATTTGAACCTATATGTCCCGCTGTATCCAAAAGATGTTTTCTCCATTCAATAATTGTCGCGTCGTTTGATCGAGCGAGTTCGTCAAAACGACTCTGCAGCTCGGCGGCAATTAACTTATGAACGTTGATACAATGGCTTGGTCCAAACAAACATGCTTTTCCGATACTATTATCCAGTATTTTCTGGTCTTTGCCGAATGTATTGAAAAAACAAACATCTTTCGTCGACAACTCGACTGTCTCATTGGTTCCGGGAATTGTCCACTGTGTACCACTTCCGGAAAAAGACGCCTGCTCGTCAGAACCAACATCGCCATGTAAAAGAAAATCAGCGATGTCTTCTCGTTCCACAAACTTTACTTTTAAACTTTTAAACTGAACGAGATTGGGGTTCACCATGTACAAAATCGAATATGACGTCACGGCAATAATTAACCCGATGATAGCGGCGCCAATAGTTTCTTTTCCGTGAGTTACCTTGTCCGACTCACCGCGGGACATGACCATGATAATAGCGCCATCAAGAATTTTTACGATTGCCACAACCACAACCACGGCGATAAAGTACTTATAGAGTGCTGCAATATATTCTCCTAAAAAAGGAATGTGTAAAAAAGTTACCCCGTCCTCTTTGAAAACCCGCGGTTCAGAAAAAGAGACACCGGGAATGGAAATCTGGGTTACCGGTTTATTAAACACGAGCTGCTGAATTTCATCTGCAGCCAAATTTTTATCCGTTAAAAAATCACCGGCAGATGCCTCGCGAGGCTGAATTGGATATTGTGGCCCACGGATACTGCTTTGGCAATAGTCCAAGTCGTATGTTTTATATCCACCACCAACACACTCCCATGTCTCTCCTGCCTGCGTCCCATATTCGTTTGCACAGTCTGCATTATCGTCGCAGTCACAAAAATTATCGTCGGCCTCTTCCTTTGAGCTGTCTTCACAGTCGTTCGAATGACACTCAGGATTGCCACACCCGGCGTCAGTAAAAGAGTTACATTCGACTGCGCAGGCCATGCCCATCGCTAAATCATGTTGGACATTTGCTCCAGGTACTTGAACAGCGTAGGCCGGCAGTATGCCAACGGGAAGTATCCCAAAAAGAAACAGCAAGAGAGAAAGAAAAAAACTCCGCATAACATTACTGAAGATTTAACTGGTCTCGTAATCCAAGTAAGGTCACCCAACCTTCTTTTGTGGATGGTGCCTCGACTTGTTTATTATTAATAAAAAATGTAGGGACTGACTGAATATCAAGCGCCTTGGCCAGTGTTTCATTTTTCTGAATAAAGACCTCCGCATCCGGTGAAACGAGACACTCATCAAATTTCTTTTGATTTATCTCTATTTGCTCAATCATGGTCTGTAAAACTTCGAGCGAGAGATCATAGTTGTTCACCAATGCTAACTTCTCAAATTCAGTAAACTTTTCTTGTTCGTTGGCACAATACCCATAGACATGAACCTGACGACTTTGATATGGAAACCGTGTAATCGGCAACCCCTTCCACACCAGCTTTATCCTGCCGGGATACTCCTCGAACAACTCTTCAAATATGTCGTGCTGGATTTTGCATCCCTGACACCCAAAATCTTCAAAGGCAACGACCGTTACGGCAGCGCGTTTGTCACCGATAACCGGATCCTTTGGAAAGAGTGGAATCTGAAATTCTTTTTTCTCAGGTTCTTCCAGCGATACTTCAGGATATAGCGGCTCATACTGGAGATACCTCACAAAAAATGCGATCCCGCTCACGATGATTGCCGGAACAAAAATGAGTAGTAAATGACGTGTTTTCATCATAGGTTTCAAAGAGAGACACGAAACAGCCCGGGCTGTTGTTTATCGGTAAAATAAACGGTTTGGGTCTTTTCATCCACAGATATGGAATCAACAACATGCGACTCTGAGAGAGGGACCTCAATTTGCGCACCGGTCAATACATCAATTTTCATAAGCCGATCCGGGGTGCCATCAGCCAGAGCCGGCGAAAATCCTGACCCCGCATCAAGTTCTGTTGGTACGGCACAGTACACGGTTCGCTCGCCTGCAAAGGCACACTTGTCTGACCAGGTATTCAGATTCAAGACGCGACGATTTGTACCCATGGTTTGTGGATCGGCATTCACAATCCACAGCTCGGGTTTAAAATCAGTGCGCGCACTATAGACACTATAGAGAAGTTGGTTTCCGGTGGGAGACCACTTTGTTTCAAGGCCTCGACCCTCAACCACAATCGCGGGAAAATTTTCACCATTTAATCCAACAAACAACACTTGCTGTCTATCTGCACCCAGCGGATCCCCTGTTCGAGAGAGAGCCACAACCTGCCTGTTGGGAGACCAGTCAACAATAACCTTATCGGCATTCTCTCCAAGCGGTTCAACCAACTGAATATTTGATCCGCTGACGTTTGTCGTAACTAACCACCTGTTGTCCGGAGACAACCCAATGCTTTTTGCAGCGATTTGATCCGCTTGACGTGAAAACGAAAAGTCTTCCCAATGTTTTGGCAAGGTCACCTGTTCTCCGGAGTCGAAGTTATAATAAATGTTCGAACCGTCCGGGTACTCTAATACCGCCGCATTATTTTGTTGTGCCCAGACAACGTTCTCGACATTATAAAAAATAGTATCGCTCAACTGCTGCATATTGCCGCCTGCATCAACTCGATAAAATCGCCCATCCAACTCATTATAGAAAGAAACCGCATTATTTGAGTCTACTCGAGCGCCGGTAACTTGGTCTTCAACAATCCGTTTCAGCTTTGACTCTTCCTGTGCGGCAGGAGCTACCTGGACACCGGGTGCAACACCATCAGTCAGTGGAAGCTGTTGTGATGGTCCAACCGTTGGACGAGTAAGCGCCCCCTCTTCTGCCTCGGGAAACTCCACTTCACCGGATGGTTGCTCTTCAGAGATTGGTTGCGGCCCGATTTTTCCGGCAAAAAAGACCCAATACAACAAAAGCGCGATACCAATGGTCGCAAGAATGAATAAAATGATTAGGACGAGGCGTTTTTTATCCATACGAACGTATTTGTTTAATTCTAATTATTACCTCAAGGTTTCGGTGCCCCGGCAGCGCTGGAACCCACAGATAACCCAGTGCCCAATGAGGCGAGCCTTCTCCCGGTCTTCTTTAGTACGCCTCCTGATTCACCGGTCATAATGCGAGCCTTTTCTTGTTCAGCTTCTGCAATTTGCTCATTAATATTTTCTATCTTTTTATTGATCGGATCTGTCACAGCCTTATACGTACGTTTTGCCGTCTGATAGACTCTCGCGGCCGCACCTAACACCACAACTCCAACACCTAAAATAAGTAAAACTAAACCAACAATCGCTATAATAAGGGCAACAGCAAGAACCAACCCATATACTGCACGAGCGCCATTGAGTGCAGCCACCAAAGGAATCTTCTGGAGCTGGAGTCTTGATATCTTCTTATTGAGTTTCTCAACTTCTCTTTTTGTGGGATTTTTCGCCTGTTGCAACTCCGTGGCATAACTTGCCTCCTGTGGGTCGTGTTGCTGTTTTGGCTTGTTTCCACCCTGCTGGTTCGCTGGTTGTTGGTCAGCAGCTTGTTGTTGGGGAGGAGCATTGGGATTAAGTTGGTCTCTGGGATCTTGTTTGGCTGTATTTATGGCATCTTGCCACTGCTGATTTTGCCAGTCTTCGTGCGACAGCGGCCCCTCGTTTCCAGACTTCTTGCCGCTGAGTTGATCCATGCTATGATCCTGACGATACTTTTGGTAATCCTGATCACCTCCTGCCTCCTCTTCACTCTTTTGCTGTCCTTTCCAATCTTTATACGAAAGTGGTTCATCGGTAGAGGCGCCGCCGTTTGGATTAAATTTGTCAGCCGAACGATCTCGCCGGTATTGTTGATACTCTTGATTGTCGACACCGCCACTCTCGTCATCAGCGCGTTCGTGGGCCTGTCCACGTGCCTGGCCCCATCTTGCCTCCTCTTGTTCCTTTTCTCTATCTTCTTTCATGAACTGATCACCCAACGAGCCTCCGCGGGCGGCTTTGCGTTTATCTCTCGCCAACTTTTCTGCCTGTTCTTTTTCTTTCTGTTGTGCCTGTGCCTGCGCTTGTTTCCATTCGGCGTCTTCTTTGGCAGCCTGTTCTTTTTCTCTGTCTTCTTTCATGAACTGGTCACCCAACGAGCCTCCACGCGCGGCTTTGCGTTTATCTCTCGCCAAATTTTCTGTCTGTTCTTTTTCTCTCTGATGCGCCTTTTGTCTTGCCTCTTCAAACTCTGCCTGCTCATCAACAGCCTGCTTTCTTTGAAGATACTCTTTGGCAGGTTCATCTGCACGAGCATTTCGCGATGCTGTGCGCTGTTCCCGAGCCATTTGTGCCGCCTGTTCTCTTTCTTTTTCTTCTATCAACTTCTTTTGCTTTGCCGCTTCATTCGCACGTTGCCCTTCTTCGATCTCTTGGTCCATTTGAGCAAGCCGCTCCTCACGCGCTGTCTTTCGACGCGCGCGTGCGATAAGATCATCCCACTGTTGTTTTTCCTCGTCAGTTGGGTTACGGGACATAGCGTCTTATACTAAATGAAACTTTCCATCTTTTTCTTCCACTCGGTATCGTTTCTTTTTCTTGATCGAATGTTTCTCGTTCAAAATTTCGACAACCAGCTCGTTCAAAATCGAACTGACTTTTTGTTGAAGATACCGCGCCCCTGTATCAGCATTCGTTGTTTTCTGCGCGAACTTGGCGAGCATGGCCGGAGAGGCTGAGATATGTATACCGCGGTGCTGCAGCACTTCGTTATTGATCTGTTCAATATGATGTTTGACAATTTCTTGCATCGTCAACTCGTCAAGTGGAGGAAATATACACACGCGGTCAATGCGACCAAAGAGCGCAGGGTCAAACTCGCGTTTTATATACTCATGAATATGTTGTTCACTCGTTTCTCCGCTTTTTGTGTCACGAAAACCAACTGATGGCGATGTGAAAAGCGCCCGATCAATATTGCTGGTTAAAATAATGATGGCATGGCGAAAAGACAGCGAGCGTCCGGCGCTGTCTGTCAACGTGCCCTCATCCAAAATCTGAAACAACAACTTTTTCACATCCACATGAGCTTTGTCTATTTCGTCAAACAAAATCACACCGTGCGGGCGTTGCTTCATCGCATCCATAAATCGATTGCGCTCACCATGCCCCACATATCCAGCAGGCGAACCAAGCAGCTTCGCCACGCTATGTGACTCAGAAAACTCACTCATGTCCAGCTTAATCAAGGCCTTTGGATCATGATACAGTTCTTCGGCTATGGCTTTTGCCATGGCTGTTTTTCCGACACCGCTCGGTCCGGCAAAGAGAAACGATGCGAGCGGTCGAGTCGCGCTCGGTGATCGCAAATGCGCATGTCGGAGCGTTTGCGTTAC
>Ga0155444_116_pt2 | contig 8379 bp, 5 predicted proteins | sample RifCSPhighO2_02_FD_111892 | JGI IMG/M metagenome (GOLD analysis project Ga0155444, IMG submission 111892) | Candidatus Magasanikbacteria bacterium RIFCSPHIGHO2_02_FULL_47_14
CCTCTCAGGTGGGGCAACAACTGGTTGGTGCGTTGTATGTTTTGGATGAGCCAACCATCGGCCTGCATCAAAAAGATAATGATCAGTTGGTCTCCACCCTGCGCAACCTCTGTGATATCGGCAACACAATTATTGTCGTGGAACACGACGAGGATACTATTCTCACGAGTGATTGGGTTGTTGACTTTGGCCCTGGCGCAGGCACGCACGGTGGGCATGTTGTGTATAGCGGGCCGTTGAGTGAACTTCTTCATCCAAAAGCAAAAAGCGGGGCGCATACATATGTTGGTGATCCGAACAAGTCCTTGACCGGCAAGTATCTGCGTGGCGATCTGAAGGTTGCTTTGCCAACAGCACGACGCAAAGTTGATCGTACCACACCAAAACTCAAGATTATCGGCGCTTCGGAACATAATTTAAAAAATATTACTGTTGAGATTCCGTTACGACGGCTTGTCTGTCTTACGGGTGTGTCAGGCTCTGGGAAGTCCACACTCATGAATGGTATTATCTACCGTGCGCTTGCGAACAAGTTACATCATGTAGACAAACCGATTGGGAAACACAAAGAGATCAAAGGTCTTGAGTACCTCGATAAGATCGTCCGCATTGATCAAAATCCAATCGGTCGAACGCCTCGCAGCAACCCGGCAACATACACCAAAGCCTATGACGGTATTCGTGATTTATTTGCTTCGACGACAGAGGCGCGCATTCGTGGTTATAAAACAGGCCGGTTTAGTTTCAACGTACCTGGTGGGCGATGTGAACATTGCGAGGGGAGAGGAAATTTGGAAATTGAGATGCATTTTCTCCCAAGCGTTGAGATCATTTGTGATGTCTGCAAAGGAAAGCGGTTTAATAACGAGACACTCCAAGTCCATTATAATGGAAAAAACATCGCCGAAGTGCTTGAGATGACGGTAGAAGAGTCAAAAGAATTTTTTAAAGACATTCCATTTATTTCCGACAAACTCACCATGTTACATGATGTTGGTTTGGACTATCTGACTCTGGGCCAGTCTGCAACGACACTCTCCGGCGGGGAAGCACAGCGAATTAAGTTATCTCGAGAGTTAGCTAAAAAGGGAACAAGCAAAACACTTTATCTCTTGGATGAGCCAACCGTCGGTCTCCACTACGACGACGTCAAAAAACTTATCGATGTGCTTCAACGACTCACATCGCAAGGGAATACGGTTATGGTCATTGAACACAACCTTGATCTGATTAAGTGTGCTGATTGGATTATTGACCTTGGGCCGGAAGGCGGGGATAAAGGAGGGGAGTTGGTTGCTGCAGGTACACCTGAAGAGGTCGGACGAAAATCGGCCACAAGTTATACAGGAAAGTACTTGAAGAAGCTCCTACTGCCCCATCAGACGAAAGACGATGTTTAAAGTTCTGAGAAGGATAGACAGGTCAAGAATGATAGATCGATGTTGAATATAATAGAGGTCATACTGTAGTTTTTCCAATGATTTTTCATGGGTATCTGCGTAATGTTGATGTAAGACCGCCCATCCGGTCAGCCCGGGTCGGACGATATGTCGCAGCGGGTAGTAGGACATATCTTTTGTCAGGTCAGCCACAATTTCCGGACGTTCCGGTCGTGGTCCAATCACACTCATGTCACGTTTAAATAAATTCAAAACTTGAGGTAGCTCATCAATACGTGTTCGTCGGAGAACTCTCCCAACCGGGGTGACCCGCGTATCTTTTTTAGTTGCAAATTGATATCCGCCTGTCTCTGCACTACCATCCGCTGAAAGCGCATACATCGATCTGAACTTGTATAATGTAAAAACATCTCCATGTTTCCCAACCCGCTGCTGCTTAAAAAATATCGGCCCCGGCGAGGTGAGTTTGATGACCACGGCAACGAGCGGAAGAAAGACGAGAAAGAGTACCCCGAGCAGTACACCAACACTGCAGTCAACGATAACTTGCCATTTTTCATACATGCTATGGTCCTTTTCTTTAAGATGTTCCAAAAACCATGACTCGGAAAACACTGACGGTGGAATTCTCCCTGTGACTGTTTCATAAAAAGCGATGAGATCTACCACATGCATAGGGAGAAACAGAAGCTGATAGAGCGCGCGCATGGCCTCCTGGTTTCCTCGAATGTGAGGAGCAACAACAATCAAGCTCGGTTGGTGTTTCAGCACAAAAGAATATGTTTCATCCAGTGAATTCGTAACATCAACTCCCTTTGGAAGTGAGGAGACGGTATGGTCTGTGTCAACAATGCCAACAATGGTATACCCTCGCTCAGGTTCTTTGGTAAGAATATCAATCAGTTCTTGTGTTTCTGATGTATACCCAACGCAGACAATGCGACTCGTCAGTCGTTTTGTTTCCAACATCTTTAAGGCGACGAACCTCCAGAGAGCGCTGAGAGCATACCCGCATATCACAGTGAGCAGTAGAATCGTCTTTGGTGTGATATCTCGTGAAGGTAGAACGTAAAAGAAGATAACGCCGATAACCAGTGACGCAGAGGCGCTTTGAACCAGTCGGCGAGTCGCATGTTGTCGAATGGTGATTCGACCTACGTCGTAAAGTCCGTTAATGTAGTTCACCAATATCCAGAGTATAAAGGTAACAAAAAATAAGGTCGCATGCCGAGTAACGTCGTCGCCGGTAGGCAGAGTCATCTTGCGAAGTGCCAACGCAATATAAAAACCAATGGCAAATGTTCCAAAGTCGCCGCACATCAGAATGAGTTGTTTTATTCGATATAGCACTCGCATAGGTTGATTGCATTGTGTGTGCGCCTCGAGTATACTGGAAGAAGTAATGCAGGGTTTATAGCATATTTATGAGTAAAAAACAATTCAGTTTTGTTTTATTTAGCATATTTCTTTTTTTTGTATTTATTAGCCAGGTTTCTGCAGCGACAGTTGAGCCAATGCTTAAAATCAATGGGGGGGCGCGAACTGTGACAAGTCGCCGAGTGACATTGACCATTATTCCAACAAAAAACGCACGGGAGATGCGTATTTCAAATGAAGGCGATTTTGCCGGCGCGAGTTGGGAGCCGGTTGACCAGCAGAAGGAGTGGGTCCTGAGTTTTGGTGGAGGTACTAAGGTGGTATATGCACAATTTCGTGACAACTTGAGCCAGAGTTCGGAGATTATTCGTGGCAGGATTATCCTTTCAGCACCTCAGGGAATTCAAGCTGATTTTAGTATCAATAACAGCGCCACAACGACCAACTCTCGGTATGTCACTCTTAAAATGACCTATGGAGCCGGGGTTGAGCTTGTTGCCTTAAATAATACAAACTCATTTGATGGAGTTCAGTTTCAGCCTATAGAAAAGACCGTCCAATGGATCTTGTCGCCAGGTTCAGGACAGAAAACAGTGTATGCGAAGTTTAAAAATACGAATGGTGACACCTATATTGCCAATCGTATCATTATCTATCAGCAACCGGACCGGTATATAGAAGAGGGTACGATTTTGCGAGGCCAGTCTGACAGTGTGTATTATCTTGGATTTGATGGTCGAATCCATCCGTTTATTCACAGTGCGGTCTATCACTCTTTTTATCAGGATTTCAGCAAAGTGACGTCTATTGGAAACCAAAAGTTGCGCGAGTATCTCGTTGGTTCACCGGTATGTGTAAGACAAGGAACATGGTTACTGCAGTTTACCGGGTTTGCTAAAATCTATGCCGTTGAACCAGGGTGCATGCTTCGGCCACTACGTTCCGAAGTTGAGGCATATGTCTTGTATGGTCCATCGTGGGTAAAACGCGTGGTCCGACTGGATCCGGTGCAACTATCGTTCTACCAAATACATGAAGTCACAACTTTAGCGCGTGACAAGGACCAAGACCGTGACGGCATATCAAGAGAAAACGAGATCAAATACGGCACATCTGACGGTTCAGTTGATAGTGACAATGATAAGTTAAGCGATTATGAAGAAATTTCGTATTGGTTTAGCGACCCTACACTCGCAGACACCGATGGCGATGGAGTCGCAGACGGAGTAGAAATTTTACAAAATCAAAATCCTGTTGGGGTAGGCACCTTGCAAGAGATTCCTGAGGGAGCGTACACATTTCCGTACGGTTCTGTTGTCTATCGCTGGTGGGATAATAAAAAATATTATTACAGCATGCAAGATGGACGAATGTATTTTTTGGCAGATGCCCTTTCAATGAAAGCATTTATATCCAACAACTTTCAGTCCTTGTTTGTCATCTCTCCGCCGTCACCAATCGACTTTGAACCACAGGCCGGGAGTTGGAGGATTCTTGAAGATCATCCGTATATCAAAAGCCCGTTGACACGAATATACAACACAGTCACTCCACTTTAAAAATACGTATGTACTTTGGTAAACTGCTTGCCACCTTTTCTCTTCTCCTCCTTTTTCCTCTTTGCACCTGGGCAAAGGTGCCGACTGACCCCAAAGTAAACCAGTGGTCATTTCGCGACACCAAAGCATTTGAAGCGTGGGACCTGGCAACAGGATCTCGAGACGTCATCGTGGCGGTTATAGACAATGGATTTGACACGTTTCATCCCGACTTATACCCGAATGTATGGAGAAATGAAGATGAAGTTGAAGATAACCGGGTTGACGACGACCATAATGGATATATCGACGATGTTTGGGGGTGGGACTTTGTGGTTGAAGATAAAAACGACGATGGGAAAGTAGATATTAACGAGCTTGCAGGAGACAACGACCCGCGTCCCGATGTTATCGGGCTTTCACCGCAGGAGATAAAGAATGGTATTTTTCATCACGGCTCGCTCGTAGCCGGCATTATCGGCGCCGTGGGGAACAATGCGCAGGACATTGCCGGTATTAACTGGCAAGTCAGACTCATGAACATTCGCATGCTCAACAGCGCCGGCACCGGTGACCTCCTGCCCTTGTCCCGCGCCATTCGTTACGCTGTGGACAATGGGGCGCAGGTTATCAACTTTAGCATTATTGGTTCGGGTGGAGAAACAGAACTTTTGGACGCGATTAATTATGCATACAGCCATAGAGTCGTTATGGTGGCTGCAGCCGGAAACAACGGCTTGTCGCTGAACGAAGAGCCGCTCTATCCTGTTTGTTCTGATGGCTCTCAGGAGACGGAGTTGATTTTGGGCGTGAGTGGCGTAGACGAACAACATCACTTGGCGAACTTTTCCAACTATGGTTCGACATGCATTGATCTCGCTGCGCCCGGGGTCGGTATTGAAAGCCTGCTTCGTTATGCACCGCGGTTTAACTTGCCACAAACATCTGACGGAGGATGGAATGGGACCTCGTTTGCGGCCCCGTTTGTCAGTGGCGCTGCAGCTTTGGTAAAGTCAGTTCAACCGAGTTGGGGACCGCAAGAGATATTTTCAGCTCTGCTCTCGACTGTGCATAAAACACCCCCGCCTGATGAAAATGTTTATAAAAATTTATTTGGAGCGGGGCTGTTGCAAATTGACAAGGCGGTTGAGTATGCGAAGAAACAGACGCCCGTTGTTTCGCTCACAGCGAGTCGTGTCTTTTCGTTAAACGCAAAAATCGGAGTCGTGACGGCAACAACAGGTGATGGAGTTGCGGTTTCAAGCCGTGTTGTCCCTCTCCTTTTAGAAAGTGATGACGTGAGTGTCAACCAGAGTGGAAGTGATCCTGCTTTTGCGGTTGCAAAGAGTAAAAAATTCGGTCAACGTGAGATGTACTTGCTTACACGAGACTGGCAAGTTTTTACTTCTTGGGTATTTCCTGCAGCAGGACCGGTTGATGTTGAGTTTGGCGATGTGACAGGTGATACAACTCCTGAAGTTGTTGTTGGTCCGTCCTATGCAGACAAAAATATTGTTCGTGTGTTTAGCATTGGTGGCAAAGAACTTGCTCGATACGACATCTCGACTCAGCACGCCGGTGTTTCAATTGCCTTGACGTATGATCCTGCTCGAAAGACGTATGATATCGTCGCGGGGTATCGAGAGAAAAATACAACCTACCTGGTTCGACTGTCGGGTGACGTAAAGTTACAAAAGCAGATCACCGTTCCGGAGTTACGCTCGATCGGTTCGGTTGGAAGTGCTGACGTTAATGGCGACGCAGCTCCGGAGTACGTAGTAAGCGCCGGGCGTGGAGAGTCGCCATGGGTTATTTTTTACGACCAAAGTGGTTCGCTTGAACGAAAGTTTGCTGTCTACGATACGGGATACCAACAAGGGGTACGTTTCTTTTTGACTGACAGCAATAGTGACGGGAAACACGACGTTGTGACTGCTCCGTTGGGTGGTGGACAACCAATCCGAATTTGGACGGGCCGCTCAAAGAAAATCGCAGAGTGGTGGCCGTGGGAAGAGCATGCCGCACCGGCCATAATTTTTAGAGGGCTGTGAATAATATGGTATACTAAAAGCTGAATATGGATCAGACACCAATTTTTGAAAAGAAAAATGTCATTGTCACGGGCGGCGCAGGGTTTTTAGGGTCACATGTGTGTGAGCGTTTATTGCGTGATGCTAAAGTTATCTGCATTGACGATTTGTCAAACTCAAATATTGCCAACATTGAACATTTGCTGCAATTTCCGGATTTTGAGTTCATCAAATTTGATGTCAACCAACCGATTGATCTTGATCGTTTTGAGGAGCTGGACAAGTTTAAGGTTCGTTTCCAGGGGATTCAGGAGATCTACCACTTGGCATGTCCCACCAGCCCCAAGAATTTTGAGCAGCTAAAGCTTCATTCACTGTGGGCAAACTCAAATGGAATGGTTGCAACTCTTGATCTGGCGGTTAAATATCATGCAAAGTATGTCTTTGCCTCGAGTTCTGTGGTCTATGGGGAGCCGGCATCAGCGCGATATGTGTTTAAGGAAACTGATGAGGGCATGGTCAACCATCTGTCGCCTCGCGCATGCTATGATGAAGGAAAACGCTTTGCAGAGACGTGTGTTGAGACCTATCGTCAAGTCCACGGAATTGACGGGAAGATGGTCCGAATTTTTACTACCTATGGGCCTCGCATGAAGTTGCGCGATGGACTTTTGATCCCTGACTTTATTATCAATGCGCTTGAAGGAAAAGACCTTGTGATATATGGCGACGAGACCCTTTCGCAGTCGTTGTGTTATGTCACTGATGTTGTAGATGGCTTGGTCCGAGCTATGGAAACAGGGACAGACTTGTCAGTGGTAAATTTGGGTTCTGAAGAGATGGTGCGTATGGTGGACGTTGCAGAGCAGATTATCCAACTGACACACTCGACATCTAAAATTGTCTTTGAGAAGCCATTGATCTTTCTGACAAAAAAGGGAGTCCCGGATTTGCAGCGGGCGAAAGATGAGATGGGGTGGATCCCACTCGTCCGGCTTCAAGATGGTTTAAAAAAAACAATCGATTATACCCTGGCAAACAAGGAGGCGATGGGTCTGCAGATGTAGTATGTTTTTGGCGCTTGTTCCGGCATATAATGAAGAAAAAAAGATTGGTTCCGTGGTCCGGAGCCTTTTTGGTCATGTAGATGAGATAGTGGTCATTGATGATGGGTCAAAAGATGCGACTGCAAAAGTTGCTCGGGAGGCTGGTGCTACGGTCTTGCGCCATGAAATCAATCGGGGGCAGGGGGCAGCGTTGGAAACCGGGCATGTGTACGCACGACAACACAGGGCAAGTTATGTTATGCACTTTGATGGAGACGGGCAATTTGACGTTGCTGATATCGCTGCAGCAAAACAACATTTGATTCAGGCGCACGCAGATATACTTTTTGGTTCGCGCTTTTTACACCAACAGTCAGATATACCATGGACCAAACGTGCCTTGCTCTTACCGTTGGCACGGTTGGTTCAAAAGTATGTTTTCGGAGTTTCGCTTTCTGATGCACATAACGGATTTAGAATTTTGAATAAAGAAGCTTTGGAAAAAATTGTCATTACCCAAGACCGTATGGCGCATGCCACAGAGATTCCTGTTCTTGCGAAACACCATGGTCTGGTCATTATTGAATTTCCGGTCAAGATCCATTATCATCAGTATGGTCAAGGCCCGAAAGGGGCGTTGCGTATCTTGAAAGACCTGTTTATTGGACAGTTTGTCGATAAGTAATATGCTTCTACTGTTTCAGTTCGTCTTTATTGTCTTCGCATGTATCGCCTTAGTTGGAGTTATCAAGCGATACCGGGAAGGACTGCTCGGGCCCAAAGGACTCGTATTTTGGTTTTTGTTTTGGCTGACTGTTATTCTTGTTGTGATTTGGCCGGACAGCACCTCAATGATCGCGTCTTTTTTTGGTATCGGACGCGGAGTTGACTTCATTATTTATAGCGCAATTGCGATACTTTTTTTTCTTCTTTTTCGACTGCATATTAAACTGGAGTCAATTGGTCGAGATGTTACCAGGTTAACCCG
>Ga0155444_122_pt4 | contig 8043 bp, 4 predicted proteins | sample RifCSPhighO2_02_FD_111892 | JGI IMG/M metagenome (GOLD analysis project Ga0155444, IMG submission 111892) | Candidatus Magasanikbacteria bacterium RIFCSPHIGHO2_02_FULL_47_14
CAGTGCTCGATGAACAATCTTCATGTTGCCGCTATCGGCTTTAATCTCCTCGGCCACGTCGGTTTCCGGGGTCGCCCCAATTCTTGCTCGTACAGCAGCGTCTTCTTTGGGCAAAATCATGTGTCCCCACTCATGCAAGCAGTTGTCTACCACCGCAGCTCTGTCATAGTCGGCTTCATCCAGGTCTCCTTCAAACACCTTACGCAATGCGGGCAAAGCCGTAGTGCGCGCCACGTCACGCACTGCGTTGGTGTGGGCAACGATTTTCTCTACTCCTTCTTCACCACGAGTCATCCAGTATAAGTTAGGTCCAAAGGCAAAGGCTTGATGGTTCGAAAAAACTTTGGGCGGTACAAAAGGTTTTTCCAAAAATGGCGTCTCTTCCGCAGAGATATCCTTTACTACTTCATAAAATTGTTCTAACTTCTCTTCCAACTCCAGTGACTCACGAGTCCGGAATCCTAAACGGAGTTCCACGTCAACCTTATTTGCAGCGTCTGCCACTGCTGGAGTGGCTTGCGGAACCAACATAAATGGGCACCCATCAAGCATGAGTTTATGAAAAGCGGACAGTAACTCTTGCCATTGTGTTGCCACTTCGTCAGGATTTTTTGACGGCGATCCGTATGTATCAGCACACAGATACAGATAATCCGGAAGCTGAGCATACTTGGCACCCAGTGCCCTGTCTGCAACAAGTTTTGAAACCTTATCTCCAAGACGGCGCATCGCTGCGACAAGACGTGGCCACTCAAAGGCAAACACCTCAGAATATGACTTCACGTCAACCTTTCCTTCAGGGATGGCTACGTCATAAAGGTGCTTAAGACCCTGGTGGAAATCTTTTGAAACATCTCCTGGGCCCAGTGCAGCCTCCTCGGCCATCGGAGACTGTTCCCGACCATGCGGAGCAATCGCTAACTCCACTTGTTTAATGTAAGCCTGGTCGATGAATTTACCAAATAACTCGGCACCATTTACCATGAGATCCACTTCAGCAAAACTGTCGAGGCCCATCTTTTGCGCCCAAACTTCTCGTTCTGTAACTGGAACCTCTTTGAGCCAGTGTCGTGCCAACACTACTGTCGCCAACTGTCTTTCTGAGGCGAGTTGCACAAGAGTAAGCCACGCATTTGGCAAAATGTCGCGCAAAGGCTCGAGAATGCCAAATTGGTGTATGGCCAACTTTGTTTCTAAGGTTGCAGGGTCTTTGAGTACTTGCAAGAGTGGTGCATTTTTTTCGTTATCAGGAATTTCTGCACACCAAGAAGTGGTTAACTCTTGCAGACTTCCACCTACCCGCTCACTCCACACAGACGATACTGTCTGAGTAGCGACTTCAAAAAAATCTTCAATGCCGGCTACGTTTGTCGGGAGTGGCGGCCACTCTTTTTGTTCTACTTCTTCTTTCAAACGTGCTCGCGCTTCACGCCCAGCAACTACCGCTGGTGGAACTACTTTACTTTTATCAAGTATGTCCAAACGATTTTCGTCCGGGGGACGAAAATCTATGCCAAACTGAGACTCGACCGACATAAAATAGTTCTAAAAAACCAGTCTTACGGAGCTCTTTTTATACGTTCACGCAAAATAGGAATAAGCTCATGAATATGTTTTTGTCGGTACTCTTTATTTTTCCAGTCGTTACCGGTAATCACTTTGCGGCATTGTTTCGTTCCGCAGTGACACGGCATTCTAAACTTGGGATTCGACTCTGCCAAACCGTAGTCATAGGTGAGCTCTTCGCCGTTACGAATTGGTCGTAATGCAACAAAGTCTCCATGTTCGTCAAACCCCAAGTTTCCATTACACGAGTGGTTAAAATACCAGGATATAGGTAAGCGATTAAAATCCAAGTCTGCAGGCGGCCGGAAACCATCAGGTATCCCGATACAAAAATCTCTGACAAGACGACGAATGAGAGGAGACTGCTCTTTTAGCTCACTCCACGGAGTCACTTTTTGATGTTCTTTTTTTGAAATGCCTTTATCAACAAACTCACCTTTTTTGATATTTACAGTAGCAAATAATCCAACTCCCCCACGATGAATTTTTGACGGCTTCATTTCCATTAAGACTTTTTTAAATTCTAAGGCCATAGATATATACGCACTATAATAAACGGAGTTGTGACTAAAACCAATAAGGAATTTTTTGGTATCTTTGCGTAGCCGTGGCAATTATCTCTTCCAACAGATCGCCGTAATCAAGACCTGCCACTTTTGCTGCTTTTACAAATTCAGAATCAGCACTTAGTGGAGGGTTCGGATCAACCTCCAAAACGTGGGGATTATCCTCTTTATCCAGCCGAATGTCCACACGTCCGTAGTCACGACATTGCGCTATCTTATATGCATCAAGAGCTATTTCAGTGATAAGTGACTGTAACTTTGGGCTTACGTCACGCAATGGGTTCTGTCGAGTAATTTTTTTATAGACAGGAGAAGACGCCAGTCTCTTTTCTTCAGGGTAAATATGCCAGTACCCCTTGGGCATGGCTGTAAATATGGAACGGGTAAGAGGTAATACCTGTATATTGCCCTCGTCGTTACCAATAATTGAAACCTCATACTCATCGCCATCAAGGTACTCTTCCACAAGGACGGCGTGGGCAAAGTTTTTTATAATGTGGGCCATTTGTTTACGCAACATCTTCTTGTCAGTTACGACCGATGCGTTGGAAATACCAACTGAGTCATCCGCATTCCCTGGCTTCACGAGAAGCGGGTACCGTAACTTGTCGTCGATCGAGTCACTCTCTGTATATGCGTAGTCCCATGCTGGCGTCGGCAAGTCATGATAAGAAAATAACTTCTTGAGTCTTATTTTGTCACGACACAAAGACAAGTTGGTTGAGCTTGTTCCGGTGAAAGGAATCTGAAGAGCTTCGAGCAAAGCAGCGGCCTGCGGCTGTAAGCGGCTGTCATTATCCAGTCCATCAGTAACGTTAAAAATAAAGTCTACACCACTTGTGCGCAACTCAGCAAAGGCCTTGGCCAGGTTATTAAAGTCAAATACAACTGTTTCATATCCCCGTGCCTCAAGAACTTCTCGAATCAGGCTTGTCAGAGGAGCTGCCCCCTTCGCCGATTTTGAACCGCCATGAACTTTATTTCCTGCAATACCTATTTTTAACTGTCGCTGGCTCTTTGTAGCCACCCTGCGAACACGTTCGATTTTTTCAGCCTGCAAAAGTAAATTTTTCTTAATAATGGCTGTTGATAAGGTATTCTTTCGAGCTGTTTTGCCCAAAGCAGACTCTTCGTCAAATTCGACAACTTTATAGTTGATCATGGAAATGGCCTCTTCCAGGTTATCTTTTGCGTCAAGCAAGTTATTACCTGAAACAGTGAGCCAACCAAGGCTGTCATATCCCTCAGGCGGTCTCAGGATAGCGTCTCCCACCTCTCGCACTATATATTTTTCTTCAAGATAAGACTTTTTCTTAAGTTCCGGGGAAATTTCCAAAGCAGTGAGCATGCCGGAGGCTTCCGGTTGCAGATCCCAACCCACAATATACTGATACGGATTTTCCGGTTTATCAATTTTAAGATATATCCCCAAAGCGATCGCTGCTGCGGACTCGACAAGATCAACTTTCCAAGCACTTTTAACATATGAATACACATAGTCACCACCCATCCGCATATTTACTTCAATTGGGTACGGACCATTCTTTGCATATTTTGCCTCAAAGTGAATGCAGGCATTTTGAATACCAAGCTTTTCCAGTATTTCTTCCGCCATGTTGATAAGAGCGTTTTGTTGATCAACCGGCAAACTCGAAGGAAGCGACTGCCCGCTGTCGACAAAAAATTTCTCACGGCTTTTGTTAAAGTTATCAGAAATACAATAAAACTTAATTTTACCGTTCTGAAGAAGGATGTCCATATCGACCTCGTCCCCATCGATATATTCTTCAACAAAAACTTCCAGACTCTCCCACTCTGGAGCCAACCAAAAAGACTTCATGTTGTTCTTGACATAGTCGTATGTTTCTTCCAAGTCCTGACGGTCAAAAACCTTTACCACATACGCACTAGCTGCACCATACATCGGCTTTATTACCATTGGATAACTCAATTTTTTTTCAAGAGATGGAATATCTTTTTTGCTATGCAAAATATGGTGTTTTGGAGCAGGAAGCCCACCTTTCTCACAAAAATTACGGAAAATAAATTTATTTTTTACTGTCTCGGCTACCCGAGAAGGAATCCCGATAAGATGAAAGGCGTCAACAATGCGTGAGGTAAGAAGAACTGCCTCATCCCAAAAAGTGACTACGCCATCAAACTTAAACTCTGGTTTGGATGCCAGGAACGTTCTAATGGCCTGGAGACTTTCCGCAGAGTTACTCAGGTCAGCAACAATCCATTCGTCAACGTACTCATCCAGTGCCGCAACACGGTCACGGTTAAGACAAACCACACGCAGTCCGAGCTGGTGTAGTCTTTTTGCAATAAAATACTTCCCTTCGGTCCCGGCATGAACCAACAAAATTGTTTTTCCGTGAAATTCAGAGGTTTGTGTTTTTTTGGGCATACAAATAATAAAAGCTATCGTGAAGATAGCTTTTATTTAGCAATTTTGGGAATGCTTTTTAATCAAAATACTGTCTGGCTCGTCGGTTGTACAACTGATATGACTCATATCTGCGAGCCTTAGTATAGTTCAACCAGTCGATTTTGTCAACTGTGACCAGTTTTTGGCTTGGTTGAAAGATGGGTTGGGAACCAAAACAAAAATTGGTCGGCGTGCACAAGAACGTGGTTCTGTGCACGCCATCCTCCGATGGACGGCCGCCGACGGTGGGGGCCTAGTGACGACGATGTGGCTGTCCGCGTCGACCCGGGCCAGGTCGCCTGCCGCGCAACTCTGCCAAGACTGCCTCAGCACGCGCTTGCTCTGCATCTCGCTGATCACGGACCAGCATGAAGGCGGTCGCGCGAGATATGCCGATGCCGAGGGCGAAGCAGATCTCGTCGATCAGCTTCCGGTCCTCTGACCTGGCCGGCAAAGCCAGGGCGCCGATGACCAAGCGCTTGTCTTGTGTGCCCCAGTCGATCATGATTGGGAAGGCCGTAGCCCGCGCGTTGAGATAGACGGCTTCTTGATGGCTGAACAAAAACCGTGCATTCGGATCGTCCGGGTGAGTCAGCGAACGGAAAGCGACTTCGATCTCCCTCTCTCCCAGGTTTTTCCAAGCGGCCATCTCGAGCCGTTCTCCTTCGGCGATGAAGAGGGCGACCGGCTGGCAGGGGCACAGCTCGCGCTCCAGGTAATGCGCCGCCCGCCGGAGCAGCTCCGGCAGCTCGACCTCCTCCAAGAGGACCTGCCAGAGGTCCAGGAGAAACCGGCCTTCGCACGCGGCGTGCTCCATGGCCCGGGTGGTTTCGACCAGCCGCCGCCTGAGCGAGAGCGCCCAGAGCAAGCAGCCCACGGACACGACCCCCAGGACCGCGATCAGGACCGACATACGCCCCCTCTACTTCTCGCAGGTGGAGACGTCGCCGGCCCGGACGCGGTCGTACGCGACCTTGTCGGCCAGGTCCTGGTGCGCGAGGGCGTCGGCGAGGATGCGACCCAGGGCCGCAGCCAGTTTCAGCGTCTCGTCCCGTCCGTCCTCGATGGTCGAGATCGGCGAGACCGCCAGAGCTCCGACGACCGGTCCATTCTTGCCGTCGCGCAGCGGGTAGAGGCCCATGTGCTGGCCCTTCACCCCCACCGACGCGCCCCCCAGGACCGCACTGGTCACCTCGTTGATGGGACTGCCGAGTCCGCGCAGCCACCGCTCCTGTCCGGGCTCGAGCTCGTGGCTCGCCCCGATGACCAGCCCGCCCCCATCGTTGACGAGGATCGCGAAGGTCGGGTGGCGCCCGAGAATGGCGAGCAGATCCCGCATCGCTTCGACCGTCCGAATCGCCCAATTGGCACTCATCTGCCTCCTCCTTGCCCGCACCTGCCGGCGGGCTCGTGTGATAGGTACAGATTACCTATCATATACCAGGAGTTTCGTCAATATAAAAACAGCCCGGGTACCCGGGCCATCCATTTATTTTGTATGCTATATCTTTTGTACTGCAATTTTTATGCCCACTTCTTCCACTGCTATCTCTCCTACGCCTTCCACAACTTTTTGTGCTACCACTTGTCTTTTTATCTCATCAGCAGCAGCCAACACCACCGATCGCACCGACTGATCTTGCGTCTCAAAAGAAACAACGATTTGGTCAGTGGGTGTTAACTTTTGTTCTTTTCGTATTTGGTTGACCGCACGGATAACTTCTCGCACAACTCCTTCGTTTCTTAACTGCTCATCCAAAGAAATCTGTAATCCAACACTTAGCCCGCCATCTTCACGTTTTACCCATTCTGAATTTTCCTGCGCTAACTCACCAGTGCTTACTTGTTTTACATTCAACTCGTCTGCAACGATCTGCCTTACCTCCTGAGATAACTCACGCGTCACGCGCAACTCACGCAAGGGTTGGCGTACACGGATCCCGGCTTCTTTGCGCAGTGACAGCCCCATTTCTACAACTTTGCGAGCAACAATCATCTCTTCCAACACTGCCTGGTCGATCAACGAGCCGTCACACTCCGGCCACATCTCAAGATGAACACTTTTGCCGCTGTTTGAAACCACACCGTACACTTTTTCTGAAATAAACGGAGCAATAGGCGCCATCAACTTCGACAGGTTTTCCAAGACATATCTGAGTGTACCAATTGCTGCATGTTTGTCTTGCTCGTCGCCAGACTTAAACCTGTCACGGGAACGACGGACATACCACGTAGACAAGTCATCGATGAAGTCTTTGATAGGTCGGCTTGCACGAACTGTGTCATAGTAATCAAAATGCGCAGTCACCTCGCGGGTCAACTCATGCAATCGAGAGACGATCCAACGGTCCAGAAGGTGTTTGTTGTCGTGCACGTCGTACGGTTGCAACTCAGTACCGGAAACATACATACGATAAAACTCAACTACGTTCCACAAGATATTTATCACTTTGTTGTAAATGTCCCGAACCTCACGGTCATTAAAAAATAAATTCTCTGCCTGCATAACCGTGCTGCTCATCAAATAATACCGCAGCGCGTCAACTCCATATTGCTCGATAATCACCCACGGATCGGTATAGTTCCGCTTTGACTTAGACAACTTTTCGCCTTTTTCATTCAAAATTGTGCCTGTGCAGACAACATTTTCAAAACTTACTTCGTCGAACAACAATGTTGCAATGGCATGCATGTAGTAAAACCATGCGCGTGTCTGTGCAATATATTCAGCAATAAACTGACCCGGGAATCGTTTCTCAAAAACTTCCTTATTTTCAAACGGATAGTGAAATTCGGCAAACGGCATGGAGCCTGACTCAACCCAACAGTCAACCACTTCCGGAATGCGGCGCATCTCTCCGCTACATGCGTCACAGCGCAACACCACTGCGTCTACCAGATGTTTATGCAAATCCATCTCTTGCACCACCTCTGACTTGTATACCTCTTCGAAGTTGGTTGCTTTTGCCTTTAACTCTGCAACACTTCCGACACACGCGACGTTCGTACAGTTCTCAGTGGTGCAGCGCCAAAATGGCAACGGGGTTGCCCAATATCTGTTGCGCGAGATATTCCAGTCAGGTGCGGTTTCCAAAATGTTCAAAAATCGTCCGTGCTTGAGATGTTCCGGAAACCAGCTGATCTTTTCATTTAGCTCAATCATCCGATCTTTCACCTTTTGGATGTTGATAAACCAGGCAGAGATCGCGTTGTAAAAAAGTTGCGTGTCACAGCGCCAACAGTGTGGGTACGAGTGGGTATGCTGCTCTTTGGAAAACAATAGGCCACGCGCTTCCAAATCTTTTTTAATTTCTTTTTCTGCTTTTTTAAAATACTGACCACGAATGTTTTCCGGAACGACATCAGTAAAGACCCCGGCTTCGTCGAGCATTGGCACCATTGGCAAGTCCAGCTTCAGTCCCAAGTTGTAGTCGTCTTCACCGTAGATAACAGCTGTATGCACAATCCCGGTTCCTTCTT
>Ga0155444_133_pt3 | contig 8029 bp, 7 predicted proteins | sample RifCSPhighO2_02_FD_111892 | JGI IMG/M metagenome (GOLD analysis project Ga0155444, IMG submission 111892) | Candidatus Magasanikbacteria bacterium RIFCSPHIGHO2_02_FULL_47_14
CGCTCTATGCTGGCGTTGGGCCGCAGAAGTTGGCCAAGTTAATTAAAGAACAGATCGGAGTTACAGTAAAATCTTCACAAATTCGTATTCCACAGGCCATAAAAGAGCTCGGAGAGCATCGAGCCATGGCAGTCTTCGGCCACGGCCTTGAGGCGGAAATCAGAGTGAGAGTTGAAGAAGCCCTCTGAAGCTTGACAAAAGGGGGGAGAGATGGTATACTAACTCGTCAAAGTGGGTTGGTTGTGCCTTTTGCGCTTATAAAAATTAGCTAAAATAAGCCAAAAAGGGACAATCCACCCCTAGACAAGGAGAAGTTGGCGTATGCTGGACAACCACCGGTTGCCCGCGTGGATCGAGTTCGTCATCGTCGTCGGCGGAGCCATCATGGCCGTCGCCGGCTGCGTCGAGCTCGTCCGTGTGGCCCTTCCGTAGGGTCGCCGCAAGGCAACCCGGGGGAACAGCGCATGCGCCAGACCCTCGATATCCATCTCAAGAGGTGAATATCGAAGGATCATTAAGCGTTCTGCTTGATGGTTTCTGAGCAATAACAAAAACCCTGCGTCCAAGTTTACTTGGGTCAGCGCAGGGTTTTTGTATTACAAAAAATATGCTATACTTGTCATAGTAAATTTTAATTATTTTTCTATGGCGCGAAGCACACAGCGACCGAAATTTATTTTTGTGGTCGGAGGTGTATTAAGTGGAGTTGGAAAGGGAGTCAGTTCTGCTTCTATCGGCGCTATTTTGAAAGCCAAAGGTTTCCACGTCACTGCAATGAAAGCAGACCCCTATATTAACGTCGATGCGGGAACCATGAATCCGACTGAACATGGCGAAGTATTTGTAACTGATGATGGCGACGAGACTGATCAAGACATGGGGAACTACGAAAGATTTTTAGACGTCGACTTGACGTCTATTAATTATATGACGACCGGCCGTGTGTACCAGACAGTGATCGATCGTGAGCGGAGCATGGGATACAAGGGCAAGTGTGTTCAGGTTGTCCCCCATATTCCGGAAGAAATCATCCGCCGTATTAAACGAGCTCAACAGCACAGTAAGTCGGATGTTGTTATTATCGAAATTGGTGGAACCGTGGGTGAGTATGAAAACATTTTGTTTTTAGAGGCAGTCCGCGAACTCAAACTTCACTCACCAGAGGATATTGCGATTGTACTGGTAAGCTATCTCCCGGTCCCGGGGCACTTAGGTGAAATGAAGACAAAGCCAACGCAGCATGCACAACGTGCGCTGAATCAGACCGGCCTGCATGCAGACATGATTATTGCCCGCGCACCGATTGAACTTGATGAAGTTCGTAAGGAAAAACTCGCGATGTTGTGTGGCATTAACAAAGGCTATTCCATTTCTGCGCCGGATGTTGAATCAATTTATGAGATTCCACTAAAAATGGAAGAGCAGGACGTAGGTAATAAGTTACTTAAAGTGTTGCATCTTAAACCACGCAAGACAAATCTTGAAGCATGGAAAAAGTTTGTCGCAGGCATTAAACACACAAAGAAAGATGTCCGCATCGCGGTTGTTGGAAAATATTTTGGTACCGGTGATTTCACGCTGGCAGATTCGTATATTTCAGTGATCGAAGCAACCAAACATGCAGCGCAGTTTAATAAGGTACATGCTGTACTGGAGTGGGTTGACTCGGAAGAGTTTGAGACAAACCCGGGTCACTTGCAACATCTCAAAAAATACGATGGCATCATTGTCCCAGGTGGTTTTGGAACCAGAGGAATTGAGGGTATTATCAACACCATACGATTTGCTCGTGAAAATAAAATTCCATATCTTGGACTCTGTTACGGCATGCAACTGGCGTCGATTGAGTTTGTTCGCAATGTGCTGGGCAAAACCGGCGCACATACGGTCGAGGCTGATGACTCCGCTGAACATCCGGTGATCCACGTAAGTCCGTTTCAAAAAGCAAATATCCAGGCAAATAGATATGGCGGCACGATGCGTTTGGGTGCATACGACTGTGCATTGCGCAAAGGGTCGCTGGCACGTAAAGCATACGGGCAAGATATCATTTCTGAACGCCACCGTCATCGATATGAGTTTAATGACGCATATAGAAAAGAAGTGGATGATGCAGGATTGCGTATCGTCGGCATCAACCCGGAGACAGGTCTGGTTGAAATTGTGGAGTTGGCAGATCACCCGTTTTTCGTTGGAACACAGTTTCACCCGGAGTTTAAGTCTCGGCCGATGAGACCCCACCCGTTGTTCCGTGAGTTTATTCGTGCCGCGGCAAAGTGAGACCGTATGGTACTCCCTCGAACCACTACTCAATATCAACAGGTTGAGTCATGTAATGATGATGATCTTCTCAGATTGCAACAGAATGCCGCAGCGAAAAAGAAAATACTTATATTGCTTACAACAATGAGTACGATCGGAGATCTGATTATATTTTTTGTTTTCTGGAATAATGGTTTTTTCCAAACACAACCTGCGCTCATGACATTAATTTTTTTGTCTCTTATTGGTTCAAATATCGGGATTGCCGTCTTTTTTTACCGCACCTACCAGCGGGTCAGGCAGGATTTGGTAGAACGAAGAAAGGGTGTTGTTGAAGGCGTCTTGGCCTCTAAGCAACTTATCAAACAACAAGGATATATGCTCACATTGGCTGATGGGAGCACTCATATGGTGGATCAGGGAAGCGGAGATCAACTCAAAGACCAAACAAGAGTTCGTCTAGAATACGGATATGTTTCACATGCTCTGATTAGAGCCATATCTCTCGGTTAACATCTCCTCCATGCCTGAACAACTCCGTGCATACATCATTACTGTGGATATGGGATATGGCCATCAACGGGCTGCATATCCATTAAAGGATATTGCTACACGACCTGCGAGCATCCCGCTTGACGACGGCCTTGCCATCATAAGCGCCAATACCTATCCCGGCATTCCGCGTGTGGATAAGACGCGTTGGGAAGGTGGGCGAACGCTGTATGAGACTATCTCGCGTATGAAAAAAGTCCCGATCGTTGGAACCGGACTTTTTGGTATCATGAATTACTTGCAGCGGATCGAGTCGTTTTATCCGAAGCGCGACTTGTCTGCCCCGACTGCACAAGTCAAGCAAATTTATCGGATGATTCGTCGGGGGTGGGGAAGAGATCTTATCGAAAAGTTGAATGAAGAACCATTGCCGTTTGTGACCACTTTTTTTAGTACGGCTTTTTTTGCAGAAGAACACGGATACAAAGGTGAGATCTATTGCTTGTGTACAGATACAGATATATCACGGGCTTGGGCGCCGTATGCTCCGGCGACCAGTCGCATCAACTATTTTGCTCCCAACAAGCGAGTTTCACAGCGCCTTCAACTTTATGGTGTCCGACCTGAAAAAATATTTGTCACCGGTTTTCCACTACCCAAAGAAAATATTGGAGGAAAGGATCTGCCTGTTCTCAAAAAGAGTCTCGCCAATCGTTTGGTGAACTTGGACCCGGGGGGGAAGTACTGCTCAAAGTATCGCCACACAATAAAACATTACCTTGGAGCGTCGTATATGACTACCAAGTCTGACCACCCACTCACGATTACCTTTGCTGTCGGTGGTGCCGGTGCTCAACGAGATATTGGTATCCAGATTTTGGATAGTCTGCATGAAAAAATTGATGCAGGTAACATTGTTTTAAATTTGGTTGCCGGTGCGCGCAAAGATGTCTTTGACTACTATCAACGAGAGGTCCGTCGCTTACACTTTGATAAAAAACATGCCGGTCATGTGCGGATTATTTATGGAGAAAAAAAGAGTGAATATTTTGAAAAATTCAACAAAGCACTTTTGACCACAGATATCTTGTGGACCAAACCAAGTGAGCTGTCATTTTATGCCGCACTGGGGTTGCCGATTATTATGGCCCCAGGAATCGGATCGCAAGAAGACTTTAACCGCGCCTGGCTCCATGCGATTGGTGCAGGATTTGAACAAGAAGATGCTCGCTATACGCACGAGTGGCTGTTTGACTGGTTAGAATCCGGCTGGCTCGCTCAGGCTGCGATGGAAGGGTTTATGAATGCCCCACGCAACGGCGCCTATCACATTGAAGAGGTGGCACTCACCGGTCGACGAAGTGAGATCGAAGATATGCATTTATTATGAGTTGGTTTTTTCTTGCGCTACTCGGTTATTTTTTTCTCGCGATCGTTTTTGTTTTAGATAAATTCATTTTGACCAGATCTGTGCAGCAACCAGTCGTGTATGCGTTTTACTCGACCATTTTTATGTTTGGCGCGATTATTTTGTGGCCGTTCGGCGCTGAATTGCTTCAGGGACAAGACTGGGCTGTTGCCGCGCTCTCAGGGCTTGCGTTTGGTTTTGGGCTTTGGGCCATGTTTCTTGCGGTCAAACGGGGAGAGGCGAGTCACGTCAATCCGTTTATCGGCTCGGTCGTGAGTATTGGCACGTTTGCCCTGGCCGCACTCTATCTTGGAGAGTCACTGAAGTCGCTCCAGGTGTTAGGTATGTTGGTATTGGTTTTCGCAACCTTTTTGCTCTCTGTGCGGCTGACAAAAAACGGTTTGGGACTATATAAAGGATTTGCATGGGCGCTTGTCGCAGGTCTGTTGTTTGCCGTGTCTCACACCGCCGCAAAGTATATCTACGAAGCATACCCATTCCTCACAGGATTCATGTGGACACGCGTTTTTACCGGAGTTGTGGGGTTAGTATGCTTGTATTCTTCGCACGTGCGGCGTTCGTTTGTGCGTCCATCGCGCGGAAGAACTATGGAACGATGTAAGAACTGTGGCTTTGGGAAAAAACATGCGGTGGGCACCGTGATAACAGATAAAGTTGCAGGCATTGTTGGGGTTGTGCTTATTCAGTACGCCATTGCACGCGGAAGTGTCACGCTGGTCAATGCAATGATTGGGTTGCAGTATGCTTTTATGTTTTTATTAATTTATCTTTTGACGCGCTTTGCACCGCGAGTATTTCACGAAAAATTTGCACCACGTGAAGTATCTTTTCAGATTGTCGCAATTGCATTAGTTATCCTTGGCTCAGCCCTGTTTGTTGTACAGTAAGATGTTTCTATGAAAAAACGTATGATTTTGTTGATTTTTTTTCTGGTGTTGCTTGTCGTTTACGGATCGATGTGGCTTTTTAGTATAAAAAAGTATCCTGTCGAGTATGGCATAAGCTTTAGTCAGACCCATGCTGAGTTTTTGGGACTTGACTGGCGTGAGACCTATCGTGCGACGCTCGATGAGTTGCATCCAAAATATATACGGATTGCTGCCGCTTGGAATAGTATTGAAAGGGAGCGTGGGGTATTTAACTTTGCTGACGTGGATTGGCAAATGGATGAAGCAGCAAAACGAGGAATAAAAGTAACGATGGTAGTGGGACAAAAAGCGCCGCGCTGGCCGGAGTGCCATGTACCTGCCTGGCACACTGCCACCGGGGACCCTGCGCAAAAGGATTTGTTTAACTATGTTGGGATGATTGTTGAGCGATATAAAAAGCACGCAGCGCTTGAGCGTTGGCAGGTAGAAAATGAACCATTTATTGGCTTTGCATTTGGTGACTGTCTCGGCTACGATCGTTCAGTCGTTGATGAAGAGATCAAGCTGGTGAGAAATCTCGACTCTGGGCATCCGGTTGTTCTAACCGACAGCGGAGAGTTGGGAAGGTGGATGAAGGCATCGCGGGCAGGAGATTTTTTTGGAACCACGCTCTATCGTGTTGTGCGCACGCCGCGGGGACACGTTATAAAGTATGACTTTATGCCTGCGGCATTTTATCGGTGGAAAGCAAAAATTTTAGGTATCCCAATGGAAAAGTTTTTTGTTGCTGAACTGCAGGCTGAACCGTGGTTCATGAGTGGTGACCCGATGAGTACGCCGCTCGAAGAGCAAGAAAAGACCATGAATCCTGATCGTCTTGTGAAACACTTGAATTATACTGAACGAATTGGAGTTTCGCGTGCTTATTTGTGGGGAGTGGAGTGGTGGTATTTTATGAAAGAGAAAATGGGGGATGAGCGGTATTGGGAAATAATACAGGACAAATTAGCAGAAAAGGGCTAACTTGAGAATAAAATAGGGTATAAGAGCTCTTCATATTGACAAAAGAGCTTTTTTCTGCTATAGTATAACGTTTTTGGCCTCAGAAAGGACTCACTTTTTAGAGTGTTTTCTGAGGTCAACGACGTGCTCATTGCACGAAGAAAGGTAGGGCAAGAGGTGAATACCGCAACTGGTACCCCGCACAAGATGACACTGGGCGAGATCCTCATCGTGGTGATCGCCTACGGACTGTTCTGGTGGCTGTTGGCGGCTCGCGTCGTCGGCAGCCGAATCGGATGGCGCTGCACCTGGAAGCTGGAGAGGCCGGCAATGAGCAGGGCCGATCTGCTCTCGAAGATCACGCAGACCTACCTCGCCCAGGTTTTTCCTCTGGCGTCCAATCCGGGCGCTTGCGCCAAGGGCCAGGTGCCGACTCCGATTTCGGTGTTCGAGCACGTGGATCAGGCCGGACAGATCTGGCGTTGTCTGGTGTACCGGAACGCACACCAAGATACCAGCTTCAAGCCTTCGGCCAAGCCCGGACACTACGGTGTCGCCGTCTTCTACGCCGACAACCAGTCCGACCCGAACACTGGGTGGATCCTGCTCCGGAAGGTCGGCTGGAACCGCGGACCTGGGCAGTGGTGCGGTGCTTGGCGCGCGGTGCACTACGCGGACAACCGCGTGACCCCGTTCGACGGACGAGCCATCGACCTGGATGCGCTCCGCCGCGCTCGGGGTGACCAGGCCTACATCGACCGGGTCGACGCCGACGTGGAGTAGTAGCCCGACCACCGCTCGCAACACAGCACGCCTGCTTGCGCCCATTCGCGCCGGCCGGCAGCAGCTGTAACGCGAGATCTCACCTGAGCCTCGCCGAACAACTGCTTTTGGACTTACATAATTGAGTTCAGAAGTAGGAGGATCGGCGAGGCTTTTGGTTTTTTGTACGCGTTTACTGTCCTTATTCAAATTGACGAGACCACACATTTTCGCTATACTACTTGCGTTTCAATTTATCATGCACGCCTAGCTCAGTTGGTTAGAGCACCTCGTTTACACCGAGGGGGTCAGGGGTTCGAATCCCTTGGCGTGCACCACAAGGAATTTGTCATTTTTTTGGAAAAGAGCCCGGGTGGTGGTATTTTTTACCGAATGGCCTGTAAGCTATTTTTTTGTTTAGCAAAATTTGTTCAAACCCTATTGACAAGATCTATCTTTTGTGCTACTCTTCGCTGTTTTACGTGCCCTGTTTGAACGGATCATCTTATAATAGTTTTTGTAGGATAATCCGTCGAAACAGGTCTGGTCGACCTGTTCGCCGTGATCCATAACAATGGTTAAAGTAGGTCCAGCTACTTATCCGCCATGTACAAGGAAAACGCCATGAGGAAGCTCACGTTTGTCGCCTTCGTTCTCGCCTTCGGAACCAACAACGCAGCTTTCGCCGCTCCGTCCGGCTACTCCCAGAAGGACGTGCAGACGCTCGCGACCTGGGCAGACGCCTCGATCAAGGACTACGCGAAGAGCCGGCTCAGCTGGTTCGTCGCGGCCGGGCACCAACAGGACGCCCAGGCGGTCCTCGACGACCTCGTCAGAGATCCTGCGCGCGCGCAGAAGAAGTACTTCTCCGAGTCTGTGCTTCTGCCGAGCAACCTGGTGCCGCTCACAGCTTACCGCCTGAGTCACGATGGGATTCTGATCCTTGGGGACGAAGGGAAAAAAGGATTCCCCACGATCAAGATCACTCGCTCTGATTGGCGGGGCTGGCCAGGCTTCACGCCGTACCACACGTTCAGGAAAAATCCACGTGGAAATGACTGGACAGCGGTCGCCACGTATGGCTGGAAGCTCGGGCCGGATTATGCAAGCAAGGATGGTAACCCCATGGTTCGCCTGGTGGTTGACGCATGGACGTGGGATGGAAAGGAACCCATTTACGGAGCCTATGGCGAAACTCCAGCCGAAGCACTGG
>Ga0155444_107_pt3 | contig 7628 bp, 7 predicted proteins | sample RifCSPhighO2_02_FD_111892 | JGI IMG/M metagenome (GOLD analysis project Ga0155444, IMG submission 111892) | Candidatus Magasanikbacteria bacterium RIFCSPHIGHO2_02_FULL_47_14
TGACGCTCCAAAACCAAAACCCAAGGACGTCAGCGAAAAAAAACCGTTGTTAGAAAAGAAGCCCTCGTTGGAAAAAAAGTCTCCGTCAGAAGCGAAAGCAGTAGAAATAGTATCGACAGAGAAACCTCTTTCTTTGTCTCAACTGGTACCGCGTGAGACGGCCGCAAAACACGAAAAGCCGCTACCGTCTGTAGTCCCGAAACCTCAGGAGGAGAAACCGCAAGAATTACCAAAACCAGTATCAGCAGCTCCGCAGGCTCAAGTAAAAGAACAAACACAAATGAGAGATGAGCCGAAACAGGCCTTTAATAGACAGCCTCCGACAACTGGCGCGTCCAATATTCCTGGTACCTCTGCGACAGGAGAAGGTGGAGAAAAAAGGAAGAGAAAACGAAACCGCAAGAAAAAACGAGATGGCGGAACGCCGTCGCAAGATGGTCAAATACGACCTCTTCAGCCACCCCAAGCGTTGCCACGACCGCCCCAACCCCAACCTGTTTCTCCTGTTGCACCGCAATCACAACACGCACCTCAGCCACAACCGCCCCAGCCGCCTACGGCCCCTCCGGAACCAAAACAAGTGTTGTCACCCAACCAAGTTATTCGTTTTGACTAACCCGAGGTATTGTTTTTATGTCAGTGTTCTCATCTTACTCTCGTCACTATCGTTTTATTGACTACGCTTTATTCTCGCTCTTGCTGGTCGGAACGACAGTGCTCCCGCTGTTCTACCTTCCTTTCACACGAGATGTTTTGAACGTTCCGAAGCTGCTTGTGTTGAACGGTTTTGTTTTGGCGGCGTTTCTTTTGTGGTTTGTTCGCGCGCTGATCTCAAAAGAGGTTGTGTTTCGGAAGACAATTCTGGATATCGCACTTATTCTCTGTATCGTTGCAAGCGGGCTTGCCACCGTGTTGTCTATTTCGCCTCGTTTTAGTGTTTCAGGCAGCACAGAAGAGTTCGTACTTCATCTCACGGCGCTTCTCCCTGTCTTTGCCTGGGTATGGGTATGTATTCAAGAGGTGCGGGCGACCGATCGATGGAGATGTATGCTTACAGCGCTCATAAGCTCCGGCGCGATTGCCACACTTTTGTTTCTTGTCCGGGACACGCATCTTTGGCAGACGATTGCACAGTATATGCAGCTGTCAGCTGTTCCGTTTAATACAGTGAGTTCTTTGAACAGTGTGTTTGGGGTATTTCTCGTGAGTATTATTATCGTATCAGTCGGCCTGCTCTTGCCCAGAGAGCAGCGGTGGAGCTGGCAAGTTGCACCGACAGTCGCTGTTATTTTTTGTTTGTGGGCACTCGCGAGTATTGGATTTTCACTTGTGTGGTGGCTACTCGCCCTTGGTTTGAGCGGTCTTCTGATTTTCGCATTTTTGTTTTTACCACAGGTACGCATGAGCGTCTTTAGCATACTTTTTGTTTGTATGATTATGGCGTGGCTGTTTGCACTTCTGGGCTCGCCGCAGTTTATAAAGAAAAATTTGCCGGTCGAAGTCACCATGGGTTTTCAGCCGTCATGGTCTATTGTGAAAGACACGTTGTTAGCCGGCCCAAAAACATTTTTAGTCGGTTCCGGTCCGGGTACATTTTTTTATGACTTTTCTCAATATCGAACAACATCATTCAATACGAATCCGCTTGTATGGCGGACTCGTTTTCATCAGCCATTCAATACGGCATTTGCCGTTTTAGCAGAACAAGGACTGCTTGGCTCTCTTGGAGTTGTCCTCGTCTTTCTTTTGGTTGTCGGGAGCGGTGTAACGATATGGTCATCGCTTCAAAAAGAGAAGATCGAGGACGTAATGCGATCAATTGTCGATCGGATAGGCGGACACAAGCCGTTTCTTATCGAGGTATGCGCGTTGTTTATTGCATGGGCGATACTCACTGCCGGTTTATTTCTCACGTTTGTTGATGTTGTCGGGTGGTGGCTTTGGTGGTGGTTCGTTGCATTGGTCATGATAGGTTTTTCATTTTTCTCTTCTCAAATTGTTGAAAAAAAGACGATTCACTTGCGTCTCTCATCACAATATTCACTTGCCATGTCGTTAGGGGTGGTCTTGTATGTCGTATGTTTGATTATTTTGTTGGCATTCGGCATTCGTGTGTATGCGGGTGAAGTTGCATTTACAAAAGCAAGCCGCGCGCTCCAGCCCGAAACCACCCAGGAGTTTTTAAACGATGCGCTTCGCTATCGACCGGCGTATGCTCCTTATCATCTCGCCCAGGCGCAACTTTATTTGCAACAAGCGAGTCAGGAGTCACAAAAAGAAAACGCAGTTGCGTCAGTTGTCGCCGGCTTTTTGGCCCGTGCAGTGAATGAGGCAAAAATTGCCACAGACCTTAGTCCAAAAGATGGCGAGACCTGGGAGACTTTGGCAACCATGTATATCAACGCTCGTGCCTTTGCGCCCGAAGCAACAAAATGGGCGATTGACGCCTTGGAACGTGCGCAAGTGATTGAGCCGACCAACCCCCTGGTAACTCTCAGACTCGGAGACATGTATCTGGCTGACGGGTCGTCGGATAAGGCAGAGGCGCTGTATAAAAAATCAATCGAACTCAAGCAAGACTATGTCCTTGCGTATCAGCAGCTATCTTCTTTGTATGAAAGTCAACAAAAGATGGACGAAGCGATTGGTGTCTACACGGCGTTGATACAAACCGGAGTCGCTGATGCAGAGAGTGCCTATGAGCTCGGTCGTTTATTGTATAATCGTAATCAGCCGAGCGATACGGACCAGGCGATTCAGTTATGGAATCAGGTTGTCGCCACTGCGTCAAACCACTCCAACGCTTTATACAGTTTGGGACTTGCCTATGAACGAAAGGGAGACAAGAACAAGGCAATCCAGTACTACCAACGTGTTCGTGAGCTGAATCCGGACAACCAAGATATTAAAGAAAAAATTCAGAAGTTGTTGCAGTAGCCGTCGTTGAATATGCACGAGATACACGGGAGAATAACCGGTCCAGACATTCTCTCTCATATCCGCCGCCCGGAAACAGCGAGTCATAAAGGACAAAATGGTCGCCTTTTGATTATTGCCGGATCAGAAAAATATCACGGCTCCCTTTTGCTTGCGATGCAGATTGCATCTCGCATCGTCGACACGGTGTACGTTTTTTCAAGTAAAAATAATGTACGGCTGCTCGAGCGACTTCGGGAGCGGATGGCAGCATTTATCGCGGTCTTTGAAGAAGAACTTTGGCAAACGGTTGAACTCGTGGATGCAATTTTGATCGGTCCCGGGCTGGCTGAAGACGACGGCACTCATCAACGAGTAAAAAAACTTTTGACAGAGTACAGAGATAAAAAAACGGTCATCGATGCAACCGCCCTATGGCATGTCGACCCGAACCTGCTGCATGAACAGTGTATTGTGACGCCACACTCGCGTGAGTTTTCCCATGTTTTCGGCTGTGAACCCAGCGCCGTCAATGTCCTCGCCATGGCAAAACAGTACACATGCACCATTGTACTCAAAGGGAGAATTGACTATATTAGTAATGGTCAAAAAGTGTACGAAAATCATACCGGCAATGTTGGAATGACCAAAGGTGGCACAGGGGATGTGTTGGCTGGCACGACTGCTGCTTTTGCCGCGACAAATGACCTCCTCGTCTCTGCTCTCGCAGGTGTGTATCTTAATGGGCTGGCCGGCGACCGGCTGTTTGAACGAGTTGGGACGTTGTATAATGCTGAAGATGTTATGAAGCAGTTGGGAACTCTTTGGAAAGAGTATATATGAATATTCTCCCACAAAAAGATTTTGATCACGTGGATCATATTGATCGGGCGTTTATTCAGCGTCTCCAAACCCAGATTCGTGCTTCGAAACAAGCCCTTCCACCATACGCGGCTTTTTTTGAGAATAGGATCATGGAAGATCGGAGAGCGTTTAACGGGCGTTTGGTGGCCGCCGGTATAAAACCACGGTTTATTACGCCGGTGCAAGAGCAGCACATCAAAAAAAGAACAGAGGCCTTTTTTCAAGTTCTCCCTCGCCTGGAGGCCTTTTTACGTTCATCAAAGAAAGCACAAAGCTATTTCCACCTACGAAAAGATGAGATAAAAATTTTACAGGCTGACCATGGCTATCCAACCCCGGTCCCGTTTGCACGATTCGACGGCGGTTTGACCCCGAATGGCTTCCGTATCTACGAAGTCAACATGAATTGTGCAGCTACTCCGGGCTGGGTTGAGATGATTTATGATGTTTTGCGCCAGTTGCCGTTTTGGAGTGAGTTTCAGAAGGCATACAACATTCGATATCATACCCCGTGGATCAAGCGAGTCTACGCAGGCATCATGGAGAACTATCGTGCATGGGGTGGCAGACAGTCGCATCCACATATCCTACTGCTTCGCTGGCCCGCGCAGTACAACCAAGACAGCGACCGGCTCTCATTTGGATTTCAGGAGTACGGACACCATGCAATTGTTGGCGATGCTACACAAGTTGAGTATAAAAACGGAAAAGTCTGGTATCAGGGGACGCAGTTTGAGCTTGTGGTTCGCTGGTTTGATCTTGATCATCTTCTGTACGACGTCACAGATATGTACCGCGATATCTTACGGGCATACTATGACAACGCCGCATGCATTATCAATCCATTCAGCTCATCCATCCTTGCGCATAAGTCTTTGTTAGCGTTTTTTAACGATGAGCAGTTTGCTGACCACTTCACAGAACAAGAGCGTCAAACATTGAATGGTATGTGTGCATGGACGCGCATAGTTGAAAAACGTGAGACCACACTTTTGGATGGAACATATGGTTCACTGTTGAGTCATATCGTGGAAATGAAAGACCGCTTTGTCATCAAGCAGTCAATTGGCACATATGGCAGAAATATTTATATCGGCCGCCAGATGAATCCGAAAGATTGGAAGAAGGTCATAGCAACGGCTGTAAAAGAAGGCGGGTGGATTGCACAGGAGTATATGACACTGCCGCGGGGACAAGAACCATTTGTCAGCGCCCGAGGTTCTGTTTCGTCTCGTCCAATTAACCAGGATATCGGTCCATATATGATCAACGGCACATATGGCGGATGTATGGCGCGCGCATCATATAATCTGGTCACGAACCTGATGCAAAATGGTTGTTTTGAGATTGTCGGAACAGTAAGAAAAACATCATAATTTTTTTCTGTATTTTTATGGCTGAAGGTCATGAACGTATCGCTACAGCATTTCGCGGTCCTGAATTTAGAGAAAAGTTAAAGTTGGCCGAAGACGAAGCCCGGGTATTAACCGAGCTTGAAGCGTTTTTTGGAGCAAATCAAGAGGTAAAACCTTACACAGAAGACGAGGCGCGAGAGACCGAGCGCAAGTTGGAGTTGTTAAAAGAAGCGTATGGGTTGGACGGTGTGTTGGGAGTTGTGACATCGCCCTTTACCCAGACTTATGTGAGAAAGGCGATGCCACCGAACATCCGAAAAAGATTTTTTACAGAGATGTACTATCAGGTGGGGGATCGACCGGTCCAAATGTTGCAAGAGTTTGAACAGAACACGATTCACGTCGGTGAAGATGGCTCTATCTCAGCAGAAGACCGTCAACGAATGGAAGATTTATTACGAAATCGAGTTGGTTTACTGGTTGGTGGTGGACCGGGGTATCCGACCGATGTCTCCCGTACGCCACTGTTGCTTGCTATAGAACAAGCCTTGCGTGATAAGACCGCTGCAGCAGGGCTATGTCTCGGACACCAGGATTTGGCACATCTTGCTGGTTTTGATTTGGTTCCCGGCTCTGTCTCGGCCGGTGCGCAAGTTGAAACGCCCACCGCAGCAGGAAGACAACATCCGGTTGTTGGTCGTCTGGGTGAAAGAATCGGCGCTGTGGCATTTCACTCTGCAGAGGTGCAATACAAACAAGGGGCAGGTGTCACAATATTATCAACCGGAGCCAGTACGGGCGGGGCGCCTGTGAGTTTGTTGTACGGCAGCGCATTTGAAGCTCCTGACCAGGTCATGAGTACCCAACACCACCCTGAGGTTGATACAGGTGTTGTTCCGGGGCAGAACGTTGAACTCACTCCAACAGAAGAGATTCTTGATGTTGAAGGGAAGCGCTTAGTCATTCCGGCAGGGATTCCGGTTGGTCAGGCGGCAATCGTACGATATGGCGCAAGCAACTGGGAGAAGTTTCGAGCGATTGGTATGAGACCGGAAGATCTGCAAGATGTCATTCGACCGGAACGACTGTTTCCGCTCCTTGGGCGGAACTTTATCGGTCCAACCATCGACTGGCTTGCAACCACACGTCTTAAAAACTTACGAGGAGAAAAATAATATATTTTATGGATACTACTGAACTTATAAAAGATGTCATGGCTTTATTATTTCAACTTGAGTCGGTACCCTATGAGTTAAGACAAAAAGCCGTCGACTTGGTACTGGAACATGCAGACGATGTCTTACTTCTTGAAGAGTTGAAAGAAAAGCTTTCTGTTTTTTTTGTAAACACCGAAGTGAATTTTGTTCGTGACGCTCAAGCACTCGTATCGGTTGAATAAGTTGTATGCAATGGATACGTTCTTTAACCGAAGTGACACAACGCGATGTCTTGGTGGCAGGTGGCAAGGGCGCGTCTTTAGGTGAGATGATCCACGCGGGTATCCCCGTACCCCCGGGTTTTGTTCTCACGGCTCAAACGTTTGACCATGTACTGTCGTCTCACGGAGCGAAGTCGGAGGTCGCAGCTCGATGTGCTCAGATCAATATCGAGGATATGAACTCTGTAGAGCAAACATCTGAGATACTGCAAGGGGTGATTCAAGGCATCTCGATCAGTGAAGAGATTGCGGCTGAGATATATGAGGCATTCGATGCATTACACACTGACGTAGTTGCCGTGCGATCAAGCGCGACTGCAGAAGACGGCGTCACGGCCAGTTGGGCAGGGGAGTTGGAGACATATCTCAACACACCGCGTGACCAGGTCATCGAACACATAAAAAAGTGTTGGGCATCGTTGTTTACACCGCGTGCACTATTTTACCGATGTGAGAAACAACTTTCTGCGAATGAAATTTCTGTTGCGGTTGTTATTCAAAAAATGGTTCAAAGCGAGATCGCCGGGGTCGCTTTTACTGTTCATCCTGTAACTGAAGACCCTGACCAGATGATTATCGAAGCAGTATTTGGATTAGGAGAAGCACTGGTTGGCGGCTATGTGACACCTGACTCGTACATTGTTTCCAAAAAGAGCTGCGCAATCCTTGAAATCCACACCGGGATGCAAAAGAAAAAGTTGGTTCGAGGGAAACAAGGAAATGTTTGGATTGATTTGGATGAAGAGGGAGGCAGACAAAAGTTATCTAAAATGGATATCAGTACTTTGGCAGAGCTGTGTAAAAAGATTGAGTCACATTATGGCTTTCCGTGCGATATTGAGTGGGCGTATCACAACGGCCGGTGGTATATGACCCAAAGTCGTCCGATTACAACATTGAAAAAATAGAGTATACTAGGAGCACGTAACTTTTTTATATGCTTTTCTCACGAGACTATCGCCGACCATTCTGGCATGGATTTTTCCACGCACTGTTGGTCGTATTGTACAGTTTATTTTTGGCACTCATTGTGATGCAGATCAACTATCTGTATC
>Ga0155444_152_pt1 | contig 7459 bp, 6 predicted proteins | sample RifCSPhighO2_02_FD_111892 | JGI IMG/M metagenome (GOLD analysis project Ga0155444, IMG submission 111892) | Candidatus Magasanikbacteria bacterium RIFCSPHIGHO2_02_FULL_47_14
TCATATAGTCGGCTGTGTGGGTTTCGCGGTACCTCCCCTGGCCTGGCATCCACGTTTCAATATCAAACTCTCTGTAGTCAGGTGCGCCCATGTCCCCCGAGCACTTAAACACGACTTGATGGGGCAGACCAAGACCACTCATAAGGTGCTGTTGAATCGCAAGAATAAAGTCTTGCTCCACTAATGCCAGTGCTGGCGGTGCAAAAGACTCAAACTCCAACTTATCAAACTGATGGACTCGTAAAATTCCCTTTGTATCTTTTCCATAGCTTCCCGCTTCACGACGAAATGCGGTTGAGAAACCGATATATCGAATCGGGAGGTCCTTTTCCTTTAATGTCTCTTCCATGTGTAAAGGACCAAGCGTGTGTTCGGCGCTCCCCACCAGATAGAGCTCGTCGCTCGGTATGAAATATCGTTCTTCCTTTGGTTCCAAACGAGCCATCTTGTTCATAACGTCTCCCCGAACCATCACCGGTGGAACAACGGGAATAAACGGTTTCGTACTTACTGTTAAACCGGCTTGAGTCGCAATCTGGCTCAGTACTCCTTCGTTTGTCACAACAGAAAGTGCATACTGAATAAGGGCAAACTCAAGTAAAACAAGGTCGCCCTTCAGATATGCAAAGCGTGTTCCGGTGATCTGACCTGCACGTTTTATATCAATAATATCTTTTTCGACACCTATGTCCCAATGCTCGCGAGGTTGAAAAGAAAATACACGTGGCTCCCCATTCTTTTTTATGACAACGTTTTGGGTTTCGTCGATGCCGATCGGCACATCTGGATGCAAGATGTTTGGCACTGTGTACAAAAGTGCAATAAATTCTTTGTATATAACATCATACTCTGACTGAAGCGCGGCGATATCCTCTTTGACTTTTTTAACGTGTACAATCTCCGCTTCAGAAGGCTTTCCCTTTGACAGTTTATTTCTCTCTGCTTCAAGATTTTGAATATCTCCAATGCGTGAACGCCTTTTCTCATCCAACTCAAGAAGACGATCAACGTCGACAGAACATCTTTTTTGAGTACATGTCTTTTTTACTTGTTCTATGTTGTCGCGAATAAACTTAATGTCTAACATACTCTGGTACGTTATAAATCATTGTCAATAACAATTTGCTTTAACTTATCAAAAATTACGTTATAAATTTCTTTGTTTTTTCCTATAAGATCCTCTTTTTTTACCTCCTCCAGATCATACCAACGGAGATCCAACACCTCTGCGTCTCTCGGGTGCTCTTTGCCACCAATAACACGGCACACATAGGGCATAAGATAGACTTGGTATCTCCATGTCGCCTCTTCAACTGGGTAGACAAAAAAAGCATCCAACGACTGGACTACCTCAGTATCAAGCCCCGTCTCCTCTTCAATCTCACGGTGTAAGTTTTCCTCTACAGTCTCTCCAAACTCCATCGAACCGCCGGGAAACTCCCACTTCCTGTGAAAGGTAGGGCGAAACGGATCGTTTCTCAGGCCCAAGAGTATCTTCTTATCTCGTATTATAAGGCCCAGTGGCGCGACGATATGACGCGCCCCATATTGCTTTGTCAGGTAATACTTTATCTTCATCAGCGCCTTGCCTCGGTGACTTATGGCAGTTTTTTCTTCTAACGAAAGCTGTGAATATGTTTTTTGCATGTCGGGAAGAAAAAAGATTGTATCAAAACAAGCACGCTCCTTCTCAGTTACCACCGGTTCCTGAGTTATTTCGCCCTGATCTTCTCCGATTGTGAGATGAAACGAGTCGTCGTTCGGATCAGCGATTACAAGAGCACAACGAAATGATGCTGTACGTTGTCCTTTTGGTACGTCTTTCATTTTTTCTAAAACAAGATCGCGTCGTTGCGCTGCCTCAGGCAGAAAGCGGGCGCTATTAACCCCGGGCCAGCCGTTCAAGGCGTCGGTAAATAGTCCCGTGTCATCTGCAAGAGTAATAAAACCCGTTTTTTTGGCATAGTACTGTGCCTTCAAAAGCGCATTTCCCTCAATCGTCTCCTCTACTTCCTCCGGTGGTTCTATTGTCTGTGATATGTTAGCAAGCGTTATAAACTCAAAAGGAAGATCTCCTAAAAAATAGAGGATCTCCCGGTACTTCTGTTCGTTGGTTGTGGCAATAAGAATCTGAAGTTTGTTCATAAGTTCCCTGCTGTGCGAATTATATTGCGAATCAGTGTGGATTTTCGCTCGTTTGCTCGATATGGTTTCAGCCGAATAATCCGTATACTGATTTTTTTTCTTTTCGTGAATGACTGAAGATCTTTATAGAGATCGACTTGGTCATATCCTATACCAACCACCGTTGGCTTGATGCGAGTGATGATTTGATACGTGCCTATGGTTTTGTCACCATATACAACCTCATCGATCAGATCAACATGCTGAAGCAATTCTTTTCGTTCGCGTTCTCTGTGAATTGGATACGACCCCTTCAGCTGCTTCACAACCTCGTCTCGTGCGAGTGCAATAACGACTGTATCCGCACATCTCTTCGCCTGTCGCAAAAAATATATGTGCCCGATATGCAAGAAGTCAAAGGTGCCAAAGACGAGTATCTTTTGCCTCATACGTCAACAGGCCGCTCCGGACGCATCAGTGGAAAAAGAACGCACTCCCGAATGGGTTTGTTCTCCAAAAAGGAAAAAAGCCGCTCTGAAACACCAAAACCGGTTGTTGGTGGCATACCGTACTCCAAGGCCTCGACAAAGTCAGCATCATACATCTGCGCTTCAGCATCGCCGGCTTCACGCAAACGCGCCTGCTCTTGGAATCGGTGCATCTGGTCAACAGGGTCATTTAACTCACTATATCCATTTCCCAGTTCAGTGCCGGCAATGATAACTTGATAGCGTTCCGTCAGTTCCGGATTGTCCTGTGCTCGTTTTGCCAGAGGCGATACGTCAACAGGCAAGCGAACCAGGAATACAGGCCCTTTGACCTGTTTCCGACAATATTTCCACAAGGAATCCATGAGTCGGGCCTTCCCCTCGTGAGATTCATAGCGTACGTCCAACTCTTCTAGTTTCTGTTGAAGTTGTTGTTCTGTGGCTGCGAGAACGTTTACTCCGGTTATCTGCTCGATAGTTTCAACATAGTCAATTTCTTTCCAAGGTTGTGCAAGGTCGATGTCAGTAAAGTTTCCAATTTCCTTTATCTGAAGTGAACCATACGTTTCTTGAACGACATACTTGTACATCCGCTCTACAAGTTCCATACCTTTCCGATAGTCAGCAAAAGCCCAGTAAAACTCCATTTGCGTATAGTCTTGAAGATGCTCGCGGCTGATCCCCTCATTGCGAAACTGCCGACCAATCTCAAACGTTTTTTCAAAGCCTCCAACCATCAGCCTCTTTTGCCATAGTTCTCCCATGGAAATTCGAAGGTATACAGACATGTCTAGCGCATCGTGATGCGTGACAAACGGATTTGCGTCCGCTCCACCGGCTGTGGTTTCTAAAACCGGGGTTTCCACCTCCAAAAATTTTTCTTGCAAAAGAAATGACCGCATGCTTTGCCAAAAAACTGCTTTCCGACGAAACAGCGCCTTGGTTTCCGGATCAAATAACAAATCAAGATATCGTTTGCGTAACTTTATCTCCTCATCAACAACGCCATGAAACTTGTCAGGAAGCGGTCGCACTGCTTTTGCAAGAAAACTCCACTCTCGAACCATCACAGATTGCTCACCCGTCTTGGTAACGCAGCGCTCGCCGGCACATGCGATAAAGTCACCAATGTCCACTTTTTTGTTAAACAGTTTAAATGATTCATTCGACACAACGTCCTGGCGAATCACAATTTGCATTTTTGCACTCTCATCTTGCACATGACAAAATGCCAACTTGCCCATTTCGCGCTTTGTCATTACACGACCTGCAATTGAAACATGCGTATCTTCTGGTTGTTCAATTGCCTCTTTGATACTCCGGTCTCTTGCTGCTGTCGCAGGGTACGGATTCATACCTGACGCTCGCAACTCCGCCAGCTTATGTAAACGGACATCCCGCTCGTCATTAATATTCATCTTTTCTGTTTTTTTACTCGGTTGAGGCATAAATTACGCAATATATCTATCAATTGTACCAAAATACGCAGGAAATATCAAACAATCCCGGACGACCCGGGGTTGAGAGAAAAAAGGCTAATATAAGAGGATTATTCTATACCGACAATCGTATACTCCAGATTCCCGGCAGGTACTTGAACATGTATTCTATCCCCACCTTTTTTACCAAGAAAGGCAACACCGAGTGGCGACTCATTGGAAATTTTGCCGGTGAGCGGATCTGCCTCCTGTGCTCCGACAATCGTATACTCTTTTTTCTTCCCATTTGTCTCAACAATAATTTTTGAGCCGATCTGAACCACATCGTGAGTGAGTCCGCCATCTTCAATAATTTGTGCCTGCTGCAGAATATACCCTATCTCTTTAATTCGACTCTGTGCCCACGCCATCTCCTCTCGAGCGGTCTGGTATTCAGCATTTTCAGACAAGTCACCCATCTGTTTGGCATCGTCAATTCGTTTTGCAATAAGAGGAATTGTTATTGTCACTAACTTGTTCAGCTCTTCTTGAAGCTGTTGATACTTTTCCTTACTGAGATATTGAGGTCCTGGCTGTGAAACCATAGGTCATAATCATAAAATCCCGCTCTTGCGGGTGTCATTTAGTATACGTTGAGCCAATATACGACGTCAAGTGCCGTGTTTATATTGCCACCACCACGCATAAAACTCGTACGCGATCGGGACGGCTGCAGATGAACCCTCTCCGCCTTCTTCAACCAAAACAGTTATGACAACTTCCGGATTTTCAAATGGTGCAAACGAAGTAAACCAGGCGTGGGTTGGCTGGGTGCTACTCCATTGTGCTGTTCCTGTTTTACCGGCAGCCTCAAATGGCAACAAACCGAGTCGGCGACATGAACCTGCCACCACGCAGTCCCGCATCCCAAGCCGTACTGTGGTGATGTGTTCGGTTGAGATAAACTGATTGCGTATTATCTTTGGTGGGATCTGACTTTGTCTGCTTGTCAAAGGATCAACCAAAGCACTGCCGACGTGTGGTTGGTATACAGTTCCACCATTTGCGACAGTCGCTGTTAATGATGCTATTTGCAGTGGTGTAACCAGCAAGTCACCTTGCCCGATTGATAAGTTATATGTATCGCCCACATACCACCGCTCCCCTTTTTCACGCTCTTTCCACTCCTTAGATGGTAAGAATCCCGTTGCTTCGCCGGGTATATCGATTCCAAGGGCCTCGGAAAAGCCAAATTGTCGTAAGTAGTGCGTAATAAGGTCAACGCCCAAACCTGTGAATGAACCAACGCCACCGCCGATGTAGTAGTAAAATGTATTCACTGAAAATGCGAGTGACTTTCTGACGTCAGTCACACCATGGCCACCCGCCTGCCAGTCAGGAAAAAACCACTGCCCCACTCTGACTCCGCCTGTGCTCAAAACGGTTGTTTTGTCTGTGATCACTTTTTCTTCAAGTGCAGCGCTCGCAATTCCAGGTTTAACCGTTGACCCTGAGGGATATGTGCCACCGATAACCCGATTAAAGAGCGGTTTATCCGGGTCATCTATGTACTGTGAATATACCTCTTGAGAGATGCCGCCTGAGAAGTCGTTATTATTAAAGGTTGGAAAGCTCACAAGAGCTAAAATGTCACCATTTTGCGGATTCATAACAACAGCGGCCGCACGTTTTTTCTTTAGAAGCAACATGCTGCTCTGCATGATCTCTTCCAGTTTTTGTTGCATCAAAACGTCAATGGATAACATAAGATGTTGGCCTGGAGTGGGCGGCTCTTCTGACAACACGGTTTGCTCACGCCCAAGCGCATCAACCTCCGCAATACGCTTCCCATGAACACCGCGTAAGGCATCTTCATAACTCTTCTCAACTCCAGTCTTTCCAATGCTGTCTGATGGGACATACCCTTTGGAATAAAGACTATCCAGCTCTTCTTTATTTAACTTTCCCAAATATCCAAGCACGTGGGAGAGTGACGAGGTTGAGTCTACCATTGGCGAGGTCGTGGCAGAGGCAACATCTTCCGGATGCAGGTAGAGGCGTTTACTTCCAATGTGCACATAAATCCCAGGCAAGTGAGTTGACTCAATTTGAACCCTCAACGCTGTCTCATAGTCCAAATTTTCCTGAATAATAATTGATTCGTAACTATATGAACCGTACTCATCAAGAATCTTCTCAATCTCTTCTGGTGTCTTGTGGGTAATTTCTGAAAGTTGTTTTATAAGACCTTGTCGTTTTGTTTGTTCACGAGGCAAATCTTGAGGAACAATTGCAAGTGAAAAATTTGGAATATTTGTTGTCAGTTGTTTTCCATTACGATCAAAAAAGAGACCCCGCTCCGCAGGAATACGAATAAGTCGTTCTCTATTTCCTCTTGCGGTATTGAGATATGCTCCCCCGTGCATTATTTGCAAATACACCAGGCGAGCGAACAGCACCCCTAAAAAAAATACAAAGGTGACGAAGAGAAGGTTTGACTTTTTATATGAAAAACCCGATCCGATAAAGCGGCCACTCCCTGGAAGTGTCTCTTGTTTGCCTATTTTTTTTTCAAAGATAACAGACTCCTCAACCCATTGGTTTGTCCGGGAGTTATTGTTTGGCTGGTCGGTAAAAAGGTAATCAAGTGTTTCTTTCATAGCGTCAGCGGATTCGTTCTGGTCGAAAACGGAAGAAGAGACGAGACACTGCGGCTGAGATGACTAAAAACACACCCGTCGTTATTCCAGCCTCCCAAAGTGTAAATTGTATAATCGGTGCGAATGAAAAGTGGCTATCGAACAAAAAAGCATGGACAACGAGGAGTAAAATAAAACTGAGACGAAACAATGCAATAGTTACAACAAGTAACAATGAAATTGCGTACCACGACCGGTTGGTAAACACGTTGACATAGAGCCAGTAGCCAACCAGCACGCTTACAGTTCCAGAGAACATCGTGATACCGAATGGCAGATCAGAAACAAACTCAGTCAGGAGGTGGACAAAAAAACTTATCCAGACAACACTCCCGGACTCTCTCCACCATAATACAAAAAAAAGTACAACAAAAATTGTATTGATCGCACGAAACGGAAATGGAAGTGTATAGAAAAAAAATACATGCATCCAGAAGGTCAACAAGAGCAAAAAGATAAAAAGAATGATACGCGCCAAAAGTCGCATATTTATTGTATCAACAGAGATATTGTCGAAACGCGGTCAAGCGCAATCGGTGAGGTGATAAGGGCCCGCTGAAAGGGCTGAAACGCCTCCTTCTCAACAGTTTCAACTGTGCCTATCACAAGCCCGCGCGGGACAGATGGTTCCAGACCAGAGGTTATGACAGTGTCTCCAACGTGGACGTCTTCATTTTGGGGTATAAGATTCATTCGGATACTCAGTCCATATCCTCCCTCGACCAGACCG